>JGI24820J26691_1000227_pt1 | contig 16473 bp, 15 predicted proteins | sample METZYME_5_50m_FD_26691 | JGI IMG/M metagenome (IMG submission 26691) | reverse complement strand
GTAATGCAATCCTTCTGTCATACCGCTGCATATCCAAAGCCAGTTGATGTAGACACACAACATACATTACCTGACTTTATAATGAATCGAGGTGGTGTTTCGCTTAAGCCAGGCGATGGAATTATTCATTCCTGGTTAAACAGAATGCTTATACCTGATGGTGTTGGGACTGGTGGTGATAGTCATACTCGCTTTCCGTTGGGAATAAGCTTTCCAGCTGGGTCAGGATTAGTTGCCTTCGCAGCAGCGTTGGGTGTAATGCCCCTAGATATGCCTGAATCAGTTTTGGTTAGATTTAAAGGAGAAATGCAACCAGGAATCACTTTAAGAGATTTAGTGAATGCCATTCCATATGCTGCAATTCAAAAAGGTCTTTTAACTGTAGCTAAAGAAGGTAAGAAAAATATCTTTTCTGGAAGATGCCTAGAAATTGAGGGTTTGCCTGATCTCAAAGTAGAGCAAGCATTTGAATTGTCAGATGCGTCTGCAGAAAGATCTGCATCAGGATGCACGGTTAGATTGAATAAAGAGCCAATCATTGAATATCTGAAATCAAACATAGTAATGCTCAGATGGATGATTGGAAGCGGATACGGTGATGCAAAAACAATTGAAAGAAGAGCTCAATTAATGGAAGAGTGGATTAAAAACCCAATTTTACTTGAGCCTGATAAAAATGCAGAGTACGCGGAAATAATTGAAATTGATCTTAGCCAAATTAAAGAACCCCTTCTTGCGTGTCCAAATGATCCGGATGACATTAAGCCTCTGTCTGAAGTAAATGGAGACAAAATTGATGAGGTTTTTATTGGTTCATGCATGACAAATATTGGTCACTTTAGGGCAGCCAGTCATTTACTAAAAAAATATAATGGAACTAAGGCAAAGTTATGGGTTTCTCCTCCCACAAAAATGGATGAGAAACAACTCACAAAAGAAGGTGTATATCAAGTATTTGGAGACTCAGGTGCAAGAACAGAAATGCCAGGGTGCTCTTTATGTATGGGAAATCAAGCCAGAGTATTAGCTGGTGCGACTGTGGTATCTACATCAACTAGAAATTTTCCAAATAGGTTGGGTGATGGTGCAAATGTATATTTAGCATCTGCAGAACTAGCCGCTATTTCGTCAATTATAGGTAAGCTACCTACTGTAGAGGAATACCTTAAATTTATGGAAGAGATTAATCCTCTTGCTGACAATATATATCGATATTTAAATTTTAATGAAATTGATAACTATGTTGAAAGTGCCAATTCTGCAGATATTCCTGCAGTCAATATAGTAAATGCTTAGATAGATTTTTCTCTAGCTACTTTCGTCTCATCACCTCTAGTCGTCTCAAGGTCTTCAAGATAATCAGAGCTTATCGATGTGGGATAGTTGCCATCAAAAATCGATATTTCAAAATTTTTAATGGATGGATTACCCTCTTGCGCAGAATCAATTAAGTCTTTTAAATCTTGATAAATAAGCCAATCAGCTCCAATTGCATCTGCAACCTCCTCATCAGTTTTACCTGATGCAATTAACTCATTTGTCGCCGCCATATCAATTCCATAAAGATTTTGAAATTTCACTGGAGGAGCCGCAGACGAAAAATATACTTTATTAGCCCCTGCTTCTTTAGCCATCTCAATTATTCTTTTGCTTGTTGTGCCTCTGACAATGGAATCATCAACCAACAAAACATTTTTATCTTTAAACTCAAGATCTAAAATATTTAACTTACGTCTAACTGATTTTTTTCTTTCCTCTTGGTTAGGCATTATAAAAGTCCTGCCGACATACCTATTTTTCACAAAGCCCTGTCTGTATGGAAGCTTTAACGCTGCAGCAAGCTGCAATGCAGCAGTGGTTGAGCTATCAGGTATTGGAATTACAACATCAATATCATGGTTTGGATTTAATCTTAGAATTTTTTTTGCTAACTTCTGACCCATTCTCATTCTAGCTTTATAGACAGATATTTCGTCTAAAGTGGAGTCAGGCCTTGCTAAATAAACATATTCAAATATGCATGGGCTTGGCTGTGCACGCTCTGAGCATTGCTCACTATGTAAATTTCCATCGGCGTCAATATATATAGCTTCTCCTGGTTCAACATCTCTCAAAGTTTTAAAACCCAAGGCAGAAAAAGAAGCATTTTCAGAGGCAACTATGTATTCTTTTTTTGAGGGACCATCTCTTTCACCAATAACAAGAGGCCGAATTCCTTGAGGATCTCTAAAAGCGACTATACCAAAACCTGTAATGAGAGCCACTACTGCATATGCTCCTTGACATCTAATGTGAGTCTTTCTTACAGCTTGAAAAAAATGTTTTTTTGAAGGCAAAATAGCTCTTTGTTTTCCAAGCTCATGAGCAAAAATATTGAGCAGCACCTCTGAATCTGAATCAGTATTTAGATGCCTCATTTCAGCATGAAATAACTCACGAGCAAGAGTCTTAGAGTTAGTAAGATTCCCATTATGCGCGAGACTTATTCCATAGGGAGAATTAACATACATGGGTTGAGCAAACTCTTTGCCTGCTCCGCCTGCAGTTGGATACCTAACATGACCTATGCCATAATTGCCAAGTAATTTATTCATGTGTCTTTGTTGAAAAGTATCGCGAACATAGCCCATGGACTTTCGACTATTCAGTCTACCTGTCTCATCGCAGACTACCATACCGGCAGCATCTTGACCTCGGTGTTGAAGCATTAATAGAGAATCGTAAATTGAACTGGCTACATGATCTTCAGAGTATATGCCTACTATTCCACACATTATATTTTCTCTTGAATGGTGCTGATATTAGACTTAAGCATAACTGAATTTTTGTCAGAGATCATACTTTTGAAAAATTTTTCAGCCATTGGTGCATATTGCTCCAAATAATTGTAACTTTCAGAATCTACAATAAAGCTTAATTGCTTTGTTTGGTTTGGTAGAACTAAATAAATCACCACAATTAGAATTATCCCTCTAAGAAATCCAAACACAACTCCCAATAATCGATCTGATCTACTCATGCCTGACCAATGAACTAAACCTCGAATTAATTTTATTAATAGTCCTCCAAAAAAAATAATGCCAACAAAGACTAATAGAATTATAAGGATTCTCCTGATCTCTGAACTCTGAATATAATCTATAAAATAAGGATCTAAATAAATATCTAAAAACATCGATGCTGCAAAGGCAATGATCCATAAAAGAAGAGACAAGCATTCTTGAATAAAGCCTCGAAAGAAGGCTATAAAACCTGACAAAAAAATTATTCCAATTACAAGATAATCAAAGGAAGTGAACACTATGGGCTCCAAGCGATTACTTCTCCAACATTATTCTCAGCAATATAATTTAATTTCTGCTTATTTTCTTCAATATCACTCTTTCTGGCGAAAGGTCCTACCAAAATATTAGTTAGATCTTTATTTGATTGATTTTGCTCAGTAAATGCTGGAAATCCCTCATCATTATATGATTTAACTAGCCTAGAAATTGTATTTTGATTTTTAAAGGCACCAATCTTATATACGTAAAAATTAAAATCTGCATTATTAGTGAGCTCCTTAGCAGAGGGAAGTGTATCTTTTACATCAACCTTAAAAGAATCATTTTGAACTTTTTTGAATTCAATACTTTTAAAATTACCTTGATCAACTTCTGGCTCTGGAAGCTCGGGAATATTAATATTAATTATCTGCTGATATTTAGGTTGCGGCGATAAAGCAAAAACAAGTATCCAAATCGAAATAGTCACGGAAATAAAAATTCCAAGTATGCGATTGATGTTCATTTTTTAGGATACAACTTAGATAGAATGCTGGAAACCTTGAATCGCAAATCTTTTCTGTGGACTATCATATCAATCGCTCCATGTTCTAATAAAAATTCTGATTTTTGAAAGTCCTCTGGAAGATCAACTCTCACTGTCTGCTCTATTACACGTCTACCCGCGAAACCTACCAATGCATTTGGCTCAGCTATATTAATGTCACCTAGCATAGCTATGCTAGCTGAAACTCCACCATATATGGGGTCAATCATTATAGATATGTATGGTAATTTTGCATTTTTAAGTTTTTCTAATGCTGCTGAAGTTTTAGCCATTTGCATCAATGACACCATGGACTCTTGCATTCTTGCTCCACCACTTGTAGAAAAACATATAAAAGGAGCTTTGCTTGCAATGGCTTCGTCTATACCTTGTACAAATTTTGTTCCAACTGCCCCGCCCATTGAACCGCCCATGTAACGGAATTCAAAAGCTGCAACTACAATTTCAGCACCTTCAAGCTTACCTTTACCAATAATAATTGCCTCCTCTTCTCCAGTTCTCTTGACTGCTTCTTTAATACGCTGACTATATGACTTTGTATCTTTAAACTTTAAAATATCTTTAGTAGTAATTTTGGTCGCGAGCTCATGAAAACTTCCGCCATCAAAAAAAATAGACAATCTTGTGCGAGCCCCAATACGAAGGTGGTGATCACACTTTGGACATACATAAAGCGATTTTTCTAATTCAGGCTGATATAAGATTGCCTCACATGCAGGACAATTATTCCAAAGTCCATCAGGTATTTTGCTTTTTGATAAGCCTGAGTCACGTTTTAATCCAATGGATGGGATTAATCTTGTAAGCCAATTCATGAACTTATTGCTTTAGAAATGTCATTCAAATAATTATATATTTTTTTATATTCTTTTTGGCTAGATTGATTATGTATCATCTCCACTAAACTTGATCCAATAACAACTCCATCTGATATTTTGCTTAAATTTGATGCATCATCGGGTGTTTTAATTCCAAAACCTGCAAAAACCGGGAGAGAAGTTTGCGATCTAATATAATTAATATTGCTTTCTGCCTCTTTGATATTTAGATGAGATGAGCCTGTGACGCCCCTAAGAGTAACGTAATATATAAAACCTGAGCTGTTGTTACATATTTTGGAGATTCTATCTTTTGAAGTTGTGGGAGCTATTAAGGAGATAGATGCAAGATTTGTATTTTTAATGCCAATGTCTTTGAGATTGCTTTCGCCTGGGATATCTACAATTAAAACTGCATCGCATCCATAAGCATGAGACTCCTTTAAAGCTTTAATATTTGCTAAAAAAGTATTTATATACCCCATTAAAATAATAGGTGTATCAATATCTTTTTCTCTAAATTTTTTAACGAGCTTAAAAATATCAGTCAATGATGTATTATTTTTTAATGCTCTGTCGTGTGCAGCTTGGATAATTGGGCCCTCAGCAATTGGATCTGTAAAAGGAACTCCAACCTCAAGAATATCTACTCCTGCATCAACAAATCCATGCATGAGTTCTAGAGTTGAACTCAAATCGGGATCTCCAGCAACTAAATATGCTACAAGTGCTTTTTTGGAGGCATTTTTTAAAGAAAGAGTTTTTTCATCTAATCTAGTCAAGAGAAATTCCATCCATAATAGCTACTGTATTAATATCTTTGTCCCCCCTGCCTGAAACATTAATTACTAAATGCTGATTAGATTGATAATTCTTTGCGATGTGATCAAGAGCAGCAAATGCATGAGCAGTTTCCAATGCTGGCATTATCCCCTCAAGCTTTGTTACTAAGTGGAATGAATTGAGCGTCTCTTTATCATCTACTGCAATATAATTAGCTCTTCCAGAATCTTTTAAATTTGAATGCTCAGGTCCAACTCCAGGATAATCTAAACCAGCTGATACAGAGTGAGTATCTATTACCTGACCATTTTCATCTTGCATTAAATAACTCTTTGCTCCATGGAGAATACCTGGCTCTCCGTCGTTTAATGGAGCGGCATGCTTTCCACTATTCAAACCGCTGCCAGCAGCCTCGACACCTATAAGTTCTACATTAGATTCCTCAAGAAAAGGATAGAAGATTCCCATTGCATTTGATCCGCCGCCAACACAAGCAATAATTGCATCCGGGTATTGAGAAAATTGTTCAATGGATTGTTTTCTGAGCTCTCTTCCAACAATAGAATTAAAGTCTCTTACTATCTTTGGATATGGATGTGGTCCCGTGACACTGCCAATGATGTAATAGGTATCCTCAATATTAGTCACCCAATCTCTCATGGCTTCATTTAATGCGTCCTTGAGTGTGGCAGTGCCAGAATCAACAGCATGAACTTCTGCTCCCAATAATTTAATTCTATAAACATTAAGTGATTGCCTCTCTACATCTTTGGCTCCCATGTAGATATGGCATTCAAGACCGAGCCTTGCTGCAACTGTTGCAGTTGCGACTCCGTGTTGTCCGGCACCTGTTTCAGCAATGATCCTTTTTTTACCCATGGCTTTTGCAAGCAATATCTGTCCAACAGTATTATTGATTTTGTGAGCTCCTGTATGATTTAGATCCTCTCTTTTTAGCCATATTTGTGGTCCAGAGTAGTGATCAGTTAATCGTTTTGCAAAATATAATGGAGAGGGTCTGCCAACAAATTGGACTAGATCTTGGTCAATTTCATCAATAAATTTTGGATTACTTTGAAGGGTTAAATATGTTTCATCAAGCTCTTTAAGAGCATACATCAGTGTTTCAGGAACAAACTTTCCTCCATATTCTCCGAAGAAACCATCAGAATTTGGTAAATCAGTTAAATTATCCATTTTAAAAATTATTTATAATCTGAGCCATTAAGGCTTTATCTTTAATTGCGATTGATGATTCTACCCCAGAGTTGACATCAATACACCAAGGATTTAAAGAGATTGCTTCTTTTATATTCTTAGAGCTTATTCCACCTGCCAGTATAAATCTTTCATCAAGCGGAATATTTTTTAACAAAGTCCAATCAAATACTTTGCCAGTTCCACCATAAGAATCATCTGCATATGTTTCTAACAATAACGCATCTGCAGACGCAAAATCGTTCAATAACTCAAGAGATTGAGAATTTTGAACTCGAATTGTTTTCCAGAATGAGTGATTAAATTGTTTACAAAAGTCTTCAGTCTCATCACCATGAAATTGCAAAATGGGATTTTGAATTATTGTTGTAATTTTTTTGACCTCATCAATTGATGGATTAACAAAAACAAAAACCGGTAACGTATTTTGAAAATTAAAGTTTTTCAGAGAAGCAATGAAATCATTGGAAATTTTTCTTGGACTTTTATCTGCCATGATGAATCCAGCAAAATTGACGCCCATATCACATACGTATTCTAAGATCTCAATATCGCGTATTCCACAAATTTTTAGTTTCATATTCTAGAACTTATAAAAATACCTAAAGGATTTGATGAGCTGTTACTTAAATCTAAATCTATCTTTTTATATTTAGCACCTGTAAAGAATAATCCTTGGGCTTTTGCAGTTTTACCTGCATTTTTTCGATCTTGTGAATTTAAAATAGTCTTCATATCTTTGAGTGAACCCATAGATATATCTAATAATGTGCCAACAATAATTCTTACCATATTATACAAGTAAGCATTCGCGCATAGATCAATAATTATAAAATTATCTTTTTCTACAATCTCAATACTTTTAATAGTTCGAACTGGATTTTTTGAGGTACATTTTGAGCCTCGAAATGAATTAAAATTGTGAGTTCCTATTAAATTAGAAGCTTCTGCTCTCATAAGGTCCACATCAATTTTATTTTTTTCCCAATAAACATAATCTCTTAAAAAAATTGGCTGGACCTCACCGGTATATATTACATATGAATATGTTCGACTTATAGCATCAAATCTTGAATGAAATTCATCTGGTGCTTTCTGAATAGATGATAAAGAAATATCGTTAGGTAATTTAGAATTAAGGCCTTTGAGCCATTGGTCTGTGTCTCTGTGATGCTTGGCTGAAAAATCAAAAATTTGACCTGTTGCATGAACTCCAGCATCAGTTCTTCCTGCATAATTAATTCGGCCCTCTAAAGTCCCAACTGATGCTATAGCTAACTCAAGATTATCTTGGATAGAGGGTGCATTTTTTTGAGATTGAAACCCTGAATAATTTGAGCCATCGTATTGACAAATACCTACAAATCTCACAATTTACTTTTTTTGTTTTAAAAGTGATTGGGCCTCAGAAATAATGAGATTATTTTTCGAGCTTGATATAAGTTTATTTAAGATCTTTTCTGCACTTTCCCAGTCATCCATTTCAATATAAGTTCTGACTAAGTCTATTTCCTGTGTTTCAATATCATTGCTGATACTTAAGTTAGTTTGAAATATGTCATCTTCATCCTGCAAATCCTCTTCTACAGCAGCTTTTGTGAATGATGGCTTTTTGCTTGATCGAACAAGCAAATAAGCTATTACAAATCCTAAGAGCAACGATAAAAGAGCAACCCAAAATAAATCTTTTAATTCAAACACTTGAGAGTCATTTGAAGTATCTGATTGAAGGGTTAAATCAGTTTGTGACTTTAGCTCGATGATTGAAGTATTCTTTGACACTATTTCAGAAGAATTTAATTCAGAATTATCAATTTCTAAAATTTGATCATTTTGTAATGCAGAGGCTGAGCTTATTGTAGAATCATTTTTGAAAGATGAATCTGTGAAAATTTCCTCTGGTGCTGTTAACTTTAAAATTGGTTTCATTGAGTATCTTTCGAGCTGATTCTTTCTTGTTTCCATGAAAGCAACTGATTCTTTGACATTGCTATCTGATGTTGATGCAACTAGCTCTTGTGAAGGCAAGGTTAGATCAACATCTGCCCTTACTAAATGGATATTATCATCGATAAATGCATTTGGATTTTCAAGATAAAATCCCCACATAATTTGATAAATAGACGCATCATACTTTTGGCTTACAGATTTAGAAACGCTCCAAATCGTTTCAACTTCGTCGCTTAATATAGTTTCAAAATCTTGAAAGTTATCCTTGTTATTATCAATTTCACTTCTTGGTTCACTTTCAAAATCTTGAAAGCTTTATTACTATCGTCAATTGGCTTGGCTAGAGAGAAAACATTTGGCTCAGTAAGCTTAAGATTTTCATTGTCTTTATCTTCAGATAATATATTTGTTAAATCATATTTTTGGGGTTCATCAACACTTCTCTTTGCTGGGAGTTTAAATGATACTTGAGCTTTTTCTTCGCTGACGAAATTATTTTGTGGGAGGAATATAAAGATATCCTTTTTTAATTCTTTTTTGATATCTAATCTGAAAGAAACGTAATCTTCTGAATAATTCTTAGGGATGGCTAATGTAAGGCGTTTGTAATCTTGAAGATTTTCAAAAATTTGGTATTCAAAATTTAAATCAGATAATTCTTCATCTGATTTAAAATTTTTAATAAATATATCATTCTCAGTAATATTCTTTGTTGAGCTAATCTTTATCTGGATCAAATACAATCCATCTGGATTGATCTCTACATTGGGATTTCCAATGACAGTACTCGAAAAAAGACTAGGACTTAAAAGAATAAAAAAAAGTAAAAACTTTTTCATTTTACTGAACCCACGTTAAGAAGCTCCTCACATATCTGAACTGCATTCAAAGCAGCTCCTTTCCCATAAACGTTATCAGCAACTATCCACATTGAAATCCAACAATCATCATCAAGACTTTGTGATCGAATTCTACCAACATAAACATCCTCCGTATCAGTCGCGTTCTCAAAAGGAGTTGGATAATCACCCGAACTGGGGTCATCAAGAACTTTTAAACCAGGTGTTCTATCTAGAATTTTTATTATCTCTTCACGAGATATTTCTTTTGAAACCCTTAAGAATACTGCTTCAGAGTGGCCATTAAATACTGGCACGCGAACGCAAGTTGCTTGGACTTGAATATTTGGATCAAGAATTTTGTGAGTTTCCCAAGTTAACTTCATTTCTTCTTTAGTAAAATTATTATCTAAAAAAATGTCACACTGAGGAATAACATTAAAAGCTATTTGCTTTGGATAAACCGATGGTTGATTTTCTGATTCTTTGAAATATATTTGATTATGCAACTCTTCTAATGCGGCTTTTCCAGTTCCTGAGACTGCCTGATATGTTGCTATATTTAAAAACTTGATTTGTGCTACATCATGGATTGGTTTTAAAGCCATGAGTAATTGAGCAGTGGAGCAATTTGGATTTGCAATCAATGATGGTTTTGATAGATTCTTTAGAATCTCGCCATTGATTTCGGGGATAATTAAAGGAACGTCATCCTTATATCTAAAATTGGATGATAAATCGATGACAAAGCTGCCTGCAGCAACAAAATCTCTTGCATATTTCTCTGCAATGTTTGATCCGGCAGAAAAAATTACAAATTGTCCTTTTTCTGGACTAAAGTTTTCTAAAGATTCAACTTTGTATTCCTGATTGTTCAATTGAATGAACGATCCCACTGTTGAATTTCCAAGAGGTATAAATTTCGATATTGGAAACGCTCTTTTTTCTAAAAGTTGTATTATTTTCGATCCAACAACACCAGATGCACCAACCAAAGCTAGAGATACGCCTTTATTCATGTCCATCCTTTAAAATATTGATTAAAGCTGGGGCAACATCTTGGGTTCGCACGAATTCTTCTGAAGTAGCAATATCTTTGGTTCTAAACCCATTGCTAATAAAAATTTTTATTGCTGATTCAATCCTCTTTGCTATATCAATTCTATCAAGAGAGTACTCAAAAGCCATTGCTAGGGAAGCAATCATTGCAATTGGATTTGCAACACCTTTGCCAGCAATATCTGGCGCACTGCCATGACAGGGCTCATACATTCCTTGAGAAGAGCTATTCAAAGATGCAGACGGAAGCATTCCGATTGAACCACTTAAAGTTGCCGCAATATCTGAAAGAATGTCGCCAAAGAGATTACCTGAAACAATTACATCATATTGATTTGGATTAAGAACCAACTGCATAGCAGTATTATCAGCAAGCTGATGCGAAAGCTCTACCTCTGGATATTCTGAACCCATTTCAGTAATGATACTTCTCCAAAATTTTGAAACCTCTAAAACATTAGCCTTTTCAACAGAACATAACTTTCTATTCCTATTCATTGCAGCTTCGAAAGCTACCTTAGCAATTCTTCTTATTTCATCTTCGTTGTATATCATCGTATTAAAACCATATTTAGGAGATTCATTTTCGACAATTCCTCGAGGTTCCCCAAAGTAAATACCTCCTGTTAACTCCCTAACTATAAGAATATCTAGATTTTCAATGATGTTATTTTTTAATGGGGACGCTGATGCAAGCTCATTAAATAAAAAAGCAGGTCTTAAATTTGCGAACAAACTCAAAGATTTACGTAATGCTAAAAGAGCTTGTTCTGGTCGATTATCCCATTCTAGGTTNTCCCATTGTGGTCCCCCAACAGCACCAAATAAAATTGCATCTGAGTCTTTTGCTATTTTTAATGTTTCTTCGGTCAAAGGGGTACCAAATTCATCATAAGAGGAGCCTCCAACATTTCTTTCAGTAATTTTAAAATCCAAGCTCTGTTCTTCAATCAGATAATGAAGTACTTCCTTCATTGAAGAAGAAACTTCTTGTCCAATACCATCTCCAGGAAGAATTAATATATTTTTTGTCATTTTTGTGTTCAATTACTGTAATCAAAGAGCCATGGTCTATGCCGTCTTCTTGAAAGTTCGTATGCTTCGATTTGATTTTTATTTTTCAAGGTAATATCGACGTCATCTAAATTATGAATAATGCGATCTAGAAGACTCTCCTTGACATCAAAAGAAAAACTAGAATCATGATCGTAGTTAACAACTTTTTTTACTAAATCAATTTTAAAGCGAACTGGAGAAGAGTCAGCAATTTTAAAGAGATGACTGATTTCTTCTTTGGTGAGTTTAATTGGTAGCACTGAATTCTTGAAACAATTGTTGTAAAAAATATCTCCAAATGAGCTGGCTATTACAGCTTTAAATCCAAAATCTCTTAAAGCCCAAACCGCATGTTCTCTACTTGATCCACAACCAAAATTATCTCGTGTTAATAGAATCTGAGCATTGGCAAATGGTTCTTTGTTTAAAATAAAATCATAATTTTTAGAGCGATCCTCTGAGGTCATATCAAGTCGTCCCTCATCTAAATATCTCCAACCATCAAAAAGGAANTCTCCAAAACCAAATTTTTTNATAGATTTAAGGTACTCAGTTGGAATAATTTGATCAGTATCAATATTGTCTCTATCAAAGGTTGCTACGATGCCACTGATTATTGAATTGGTCATGATGGATCCGTTATTTTGCCGTTAATTGCTGTCAATGCTGCCATCACAGGGCTCATCAAATGAGTTCTTCCAAGATTGCCTTGTCTGCCTTCAAAATTTCTGTTGGATGTAGAAGCNCATCGCTCATAAGGCTTTAATTGATCTGGGTTCATGCCTAAGCACATTGAACATCCTGGATCTCTCCATAAAAAACCTGCATCAATGAAAATCTTATCCAGACCTTCTTGTTCTGCTTGTGCTTTAACCATACCTGAGCCTGGAACTACAATTGCTTCGGTTATGTCTTTTGAAATTTTNTTTCCTTTTACCGCATTGGCAGCATCACGAAGATCTTCTATTCTTGAATTAGTGCATGAACCAATAAAAATCTTATCAAAACTTAAATCTTGAAGGGTCTGAGATTCATCAAGGCCCATGTATGCTTTTGCAAGCAATAAATTCTCGAGATTTTCTTCAGCAATACTATCTTGAGATGGTATTTCTGCATCAAAATCTATTGTCATTTCCGGAGAAGTACCCCAAGTAACCTGGGGTTTAATTTTTGAGACATCAATGTTAATTGTCTTATCAAAAATTGCATCTGTATCAGAGTGCAGAGTTTTCCAATATTTACTGGCTTCATCAAACATTGAATTTGATAAATTAGAGTGCTTTTTTACATAATCAATAGTGGTTGAGTCGACTCCAATAAGACCAACTTTTGCTCCAGCCTCAATTGCCATATTACAAATTGTCATTCTTGATTCCATTGATGCTGACGCAGTATATGAGCCTGAAAACTCTATAGCATGACCAGTACCACCTGCGGTTCCAATTAATTTAATTAAATGCAAAACAATATCTTTCGAGGTGACGCCAGTCTGAAGTTGACCGCTAAAATTAACTTGCATGTTTTTTAGTTTAGTAATTTTTAAACATTGTGTTGCTAGCACATGTTCAACTTCGGATGTTCCTATGCCCATTGCCAAACATCCGAACGCGCCATGAGTAGAAGTATGTGAGTCTCCGCATACAATGGTCATGCCTGGCAATGTATACCCAAGCTCAGGGCCCATTACATGAACAATGCCTTGTTTATTGGAAGTGATATCGAATTGATGAATGCCAAAATTTTTACAGTTTTTGTCAAGCTCAACTACCTGAATTTTAGAAACTTCATCTTTGATTGATTCAGCTTCAAATTGATTGCCTCTATCAGTAGGCACATTATGATCTGGCGTCGCAACATTTGCATCTAGACGCCATGGTTTTAACTGCTTATGTCTTAAGCCTTCAAAAGCTTGAGGTGAAGTTACCTCATGAAGGTAGTGTCTATCTATATAAATTAATGACTCATTACGATCGTCATTTTGAACTAGATGCTCATCCCAGAGCTTATCATATAAGGTATCAGGCATATTATTTCTTAAATGGAATCGATTGATCTACCTTTCCACATTGGGCTTGGTTTCTCAGCAGATGATCCATTAAAACCAAATTAATCATTGCCTCAGCTATAGGCACTGCACGAATACCAACACAAGGATCATGCCTGCCAGTAACCTCTACTTTAACCTCTTCACCAGCTGTATTGATAGTTTGACCTTGAGATTTGATGCTAGAGGTTGGCTTGATAATAAATTCAAGCTCAATCAAATCACCATTTGTAATACCGCCCAAGATGCCGCCTGCATTATTTGATTTAAAGCCTTCTTTTGTAATCTCATCTCTGGCCTCAGAGCCTCTTAGANCAAGTATATCCTGAGCATTTCCGATGCTAACAGATTTCACCGCATTAATACTCATAATCGCTTTAGCTATATCAGCATCAATCTTGTCAAAGACAGGCTCACCTAGACCGATCGGACAATTTGTAACTCTCACTCCTAACTTTGCCCCTACTGAATTACCCTCTTCAATCAATTCCGAAAACATAACATCTAATTCTTCCAATTTAGACTCATCAGCAAAAAAATATTTGTTACTTTTAGCGTTTGTTAAATTAATTACATCTGCAGAAATTGAACCTATTTGCATTACATAACCATCAGTGTAAATCTCGAGAGAGTTAAGGTATTTTTTTGCGATGGCACCAGCAGCAACTCTCANAGCTGTTTCTCTTGCGCTTGATCTACCTCCTCCTCTATAGTCTCTGTGACCATATTTAGCTTGATAGGTTATATCGGCATGATTGGGACGAAAAACATCCTTGATATTAGAGTAGTCTTTTGATCTTTGATCTTGATTGTAAATAATTAAACTAATTGGTGTTCCAAGAGTTTTGCCTTCAAATACGCCAGATAAAATTTCAACAATGTCATCTTCATTTCTTTGAGTTGTGACATCAGATTGACCTGGCTTTCTGCGGTTAAGTTCAAATTGAATGTCATCAGCAGATAGTTCTAATTGAGGTGGACAACCATCTATAATACAGCCGAGCGCCTTCCCATGGCTTTCCCCATAAGTTGTAACTTGAAATAATTTTCCAAATGTATTCCCTGACATAGGCGGAATTATAGACCAAAAAGTCTTTCAGAGCCCATCAAGAGTGCAATAGCGCTTGATTAGCTAATTATTTTTAAAATTTTCATGTCTTAAAAAATATTTTTTTGAAGAATTTTTCACTAGAACTATTACAATAATATTTGTGAAAATAAAAAAATATTTTAAGAATAATTCATGCTACGTACCATTGCTAATGGGTATTCTATTATTCACAATTTCTTGCTCATCCATAGAGAAAAAGCCTCCTTATCAAATATCTGAATCATATAATGTCTCAATTAATAGAGATTTTTGGGGAATTCCTTACATTAAAGGAAAAACAGATCAAGATGTGGCCTTCGGTATTGGTTTTGCACATGCAGAAGATGCTTATGAAGATCTTGTAGAGTTAATGCCTTTATATAGGGGTGAGAATGCAATTTATAATGGGCTCAAGAGCATTGAAACCGATTATTTAGTCAGATTATTAAAAATTCACTTGAAAGTAGAAAATATTGCCAAGAAGCAACTATCAAAAAATATTCTTTCCATGGCTCAAGCATATGCAGATGGCGTCAATATGTATGCGAATCAACATCCAGAGAAAGTAAATCAAAACTTACATCCTGTTACTCAAGAAGATATCATCGCTGGATCATACATACAGCATCTATTTTTTGCGGGTTTGGATAGAGATTTAGCACAGATGGCTTCCCAAGAGAAACAATCAATTCCCACTGGATCAAATGCAATAGCCATTAATTCAATTAAAGCAGACTCTAATGCTTCATACCTGCTGATTAATTCTCATCAACCTCTATCAGGGCCAGTTGGATGGTATGAACTTAACATTGAAAGCGAATCAGGCTGGCATGGGCATGGTGGAAACTTTCCAGGATCTTTTTTAATAAATATAGGATTTAATAAGTCTATGGGTTGGGGCGCTACTGTTAATCGTCCTGATGTCATGGATATATTTGAGCTTACTATCAATCCAAAAAATGAAGATCAGTATCTTTTAGATGGAGTCTGGGAGTCATTTCAAATTGAGGAAGATTATTTAGCATTTAAGGTTTTTGGCTTTTTAAAAATTAAGACAAAACAAAAATTCAGATACTCTAAATTTGGACCTGTTTTAGAGATGAACGGAAAATATTTTGCAATTAGGCATGTAAATGAAAACTCTTTCAATGAAATTGAAGGATGGTATGAAATAAGTAATACAAGAAGCGTATATGAATTTGAAAAACAACTTTCAAAAAGAAAAATTCCAAGCTTTAACTTTGTGACTATGGATGCAGATAGGAATATAGGATATTTTTATAATGGTCGAATCCCTCATAGAAACGATGCTCCTGTTGCAAGGCAAATTATCAAAAGTTCTAGTTCAAAAGATATTTGGGATGATGATAATTTAGTAAGTGATCTCCCAAAATACATCAATCCTTCAAATGGGTGGCTGCAAAGCACGAATCAAAATCCATTTCATGTAATGGGAAATTATTCACTAGAAAAAAAATTAGTACATAAATTTGTTGATTTTGAAAAAAGACTTACTAATAGATCTTATGTAGCAAATGAACTACTTTCATTAAATGAAAGTATTGATTTGAATAGATTTATTGAAATCAAATTTGACAACACATATTCAAAGAACTCTCGACAATATAAATATCTAAAATCGATTGCTCAATATGATCAAAATATTCAACAAACAATTAAAAATTGGAATAGAAAAACTGACTTCCGCAATACAAATGCTGGACTTGGAATGTGCTTTATGGCTCAAGAATGGATTGCAGAAATGAATAGTAAGTCTACTCCCTC
>JGI24820J26691_1000225_pt1 | contig 16536 bp, 15 predicted proteins | sample METZYME_5_50m_FD_26691 | JGI IMG/M metagenome (IMG submission 26691) | reverse complement strand
GTTGCGATCGTCCATGAATATACCGCCAACTCCTCTTGCTCGCTTACGGTGTGGAATAAAAAAATACTCATCAGCCCATTTTTTCAATTCAGGATATAGTTTGGGATTATGTTGATCCAAATAAGACCTGAGTACAGAATGAAAGTGAATGGTGTCTTCCTCAAATTCGATACAGGGATTTAAATCGGACCCACCACCGAACCACCAAGCATATGGTGTCCAAAACATGCGAGTATTCATATGAACCGCGGGACAATTTGGATTTCTAACATGAGCGACCAAACTAATACCGCTTGCCCAAAATTTAGGATCATCTCGCATTTCAGGAATACCCAAGCGCTCAGCCATTGAGTGCTGGGCAGCCTCATTCAAATTGCCGTAAACTGTTGAAACGTTGACGCCTACTTTCTCAAATACACGACCATTTCGCATCACNCTCATTAATCCACCACCGGCGTCAACTCCTGACTTTTCCTCGCGTTTTGTTTCATTTACCTCAAATTTACCTGGGTTGAGTTCTGAAAAAGGGCCTTTAAAATGCGATTGTTCTANCTCTTCGAAAGCAGATACGATTTCATTTCTCAAATTCAAGAACCATTTGCTAGCTCTATTTTTTTCAACTTCAGTAATTTCTGTCATCGCTGCTCTAATTCTGTTATTATCTAAATTAATGAAAAGGTGAAGATACAGGATCTAGAAGGCATCGACCTCCATCAACTGTTATTATTTGACCTGTTACAAAGCCGGAAGCTGGCGCCGCTAAATACTGGACAGTTTCAACAATTTCAGAGGCAGATGCAATTCGCCCCATTGGTGTGTGTGCCTCTATATCTTGTCGTAGTTCCTCAGCATCCTTTAGGCTATTCTGCAAACTTGCAGACATAATTGAACCAATCGCTAAAGAATTTACTCTTATACGGTTCGGAGCTAGTGACACAGCAAGAGACCGTGTCATCTGATCCATTGCTGCTGTTGCTATTGAGTACCCCAAAAGCCTTGGTTGTGCTAATGTTGAAGCAATTGATGATAAGTTTACAATTGTCCCAATTATACCGTCACCTTCTGTATCTTCTTCAGCTTGTTTAATCATTCTTTTAGCCACATGTTGGGATAATCTAAAACTATTTAAAACGTTTTGTTGCCACATTACGTCAATTGTTTCGTCTTCCAAATCAAGTGGATCAGTAAGCATAACTTGCCTTGAAGCGTTGATCAGAATATCAACACGCTCGAACGCGTCTATTGTGGCAGAAAGAAGGTTAGCTATTGTAAGTCTTTCACGCAAATCCCCAGAAAAGTAACGGACGCTGCCACTTTCACAATCTTCACCTAATTCTTTCTTTAGACTTTCATCATCCATATCAGCAAACATGACATTCGCACCCACATCGGCAAAGTGCTTTGCTATCGCCAAGCCAATCCCATTAGCAGCTCCAGTTACTATGGTCGTTTTGCCTTCTACAGAAAAGGACATGTCTTCTCCTTCACAAGTTACATAAGCTTAGGGTTTTTTTCTCGATACTGCGAGAGGTTTTTCGGCCAGAATTACTTTAAATTTTTTATCACCCCCAATTTCTTTCCAACCAGCAAAATGTCTACCAAGTATATTTTCGTAAGGAAGGTGCCTATTAGATACCATGTGTAAATTGCCATCCTTAATCAGATTTCTAGCAGCCGAAATTATGAACATTTCTCCTAACTTGATATCTACCTTACCATTTGAATGGAATGGTGGATTCATGACGATGAAGTCTAAGGGCTTTGGCGCTTTCCATTTCTGCACATCCTCCCAAACGAATTTTACTTTCGATGTCTCACAGTTTTTTATGGCACATTCTAACGCGCGTTTAGACGCATCAATCGCATAAATATGATCAACTGACTCTAATTTTTCTAAAAATTTTGTAAGAAAACCCCACCCTGCACCAAGATCTGCACCACAACCTTTTAAATTATTGGGTAAATAGTTTTTTAACAATTCAGAGGCTGCATCAACGTGATCCCAAGAGAAAACACCTGGAACAGTAACAAACTCGCTATTAATTTTATTTACTTTTCTGGAATGCCAAGTTGGAGGCAAAAGTGCCTGGTCAGTCCTGAAGGCCAAAATTTTTCCATGCGCCTTAGACAGCTTAATATCGAAAGAAAATTTTTTTTCGAGTTCTTTTGTAATGGAAATAATTCCATCCTTTTTATCTCCATCAATTACAACGTGTCCTCCTTTAGCTTTCTCAAGACCAATTATTATTAGCTCTCTAGCAAGCTCTTTAGATTTTGGTAGAAGAATTATCGAAATATCTACGTTGTCATTTATCTCCGGTGAACAGTTGTAACCTGCACGCGAGAGAGGAGAGTACATTCTGATATCATCCGTTAAAACAACTGTATTTTTACTGTCGAAATGATCTAAATCGGTCACATTTTGCGGGTAAATAAAACAGACCTTTTTATTTGCTTCAAAAAGGTCTGGGTAGATATCATTTAGAGAAGATAAGCGTTTAACAAACATGCGTTAATCTTGCTTAAGCACGTTGGCAAAATCATTCTTTTTCCATCGTACATTGTAAAGGATGTTGATGACGCCTAGAAAAATCCATTACCTGAGCCACTTTTGTTTCCGCTATCTCATGACTAAAAACACCGACAACAGCCATTCCTTTTTTATGAACTGTCAACATTATCTCAAACGCTTGAGTATGGTTCTTACCAAAAAAACGCTCTAAAACGACCACAACAAATTCCATTGGTGTGTAATCATCGTTCAATAATAGCACTTTGTATAGTGGCGGACGCTTAGTCTTAGTGCGGGTTTCCAGCGCTACACCTTGCTCGCTATCCTGATCAAACTCACCTGACATTTGGTGGGGGAAAATTGGCATCTTATCCCATCGTGTTATTTTATTTCTTTGATCTTATATAATGTGCCGATGTAACTTGAAAAGACCTTTACTAGTCGTCAAAGAAATAAAAAAAAATGGTAATGCAATCCCTTAATTTGGAGTTAAAATTTATAAAAAACTTCATATATCTAGTGACATAAATGGATTTCATTACTACATCTTGTGCTATCAAACCTCTATAGTTAAAAAAAATAAATAAAATTAATACTTTATTTGACAAAGTTCGTTTAATATTGTTGATTGAATCAGAATAATCTGACCAGAAAACTGGCAGTACGAGGCAGAAAATTGGTAGTGAATCTTACGAAACGGCTGTTAGTGTCCGCTTGGTCAAGCATATTTAGTGCCTTAATTTTTTCGTTAATAATGCTCATATCAAAACCTGGAATTGCAGCTACTTACGCGGCATTGGTTATGGATGCACGTGATGGGACTGTTTTACATTCTGAGAATGCAGACCAAAGATTACATCCTGCATCTTTAACAAAAATGATGACACTATATGTTGCATTTGAAGCAGTTGAGAATGGAGAAATAAGCCTTGATAAGAAGATCAAAATTTCAAAGAAAGCTGCATCTGAACCGCCGTCTAAACTCGGTCTCAAAGCGGGACAACGAATTACTCTCAGATATTTAATCAGAGCCGCCGCAATTAAGTCAGCCAATGATGCCGCTACAGCTATTGGCGAAGCAATAGAAGGAAGTGAAGCAGCTTTTGCAAGACGGATGAACAGAACTGCAAAAGCACTTGGTATGAAGCGAACAACCTTTAAGAATGCTCATGGCCTTACACAGCAGGGACACCTCTCTACTGCAAGAGATATGACAATACTTGGCAGACATGTATTTTACGATTATCCAGAATATTATCACTTATTTTCTCGGCGCACAGCTAATGCCGGAATAACAAAGGTTCGTCATACAAATACCCGCTTTTTAGCAAATTATCGGGGTGCTGATGGTATCAAAACAGGATTTACCAGTGCGGCCGGTTACACTCTTACCGCATCTGCAGAAAGAGGAAATGAAAGAATAATTACAACTGTATTTGGCGGCAGAAGTATTGCTACAAGAAATAGGCAAGTGGCAAAGTTAATGGATCTAGGATTCAAAAAAGCACCAGCTAGCGTCTCTGTAACGAAACCAAGCCTACCTAATTACTCGTCGATTAATTTAGACGCCAAAAAGATTACTAGACCTTCTGGCGCAGTTCGGAAAAGTTTATTTCCCAAAAGACGCCCAAGCTCAAATACTGCAATAATAGCGTCAGTAGATCTCTCAACTGAGATTGAGAGAACCCTGAAAATGCTGATGTTGTCTTCAGAACAATCAGAAAATTTAAGCACTCCCCAAGTTCACCTTGCAAAATTAGACACTGAATCTGCTGCTGCGATATCTTCCGTAGTTACAAAAGAAACACCCATGTTCAAGAAAGCAATGCTAGTGAGCCATAATTCATCCGACGAACACAAAGTTTGGGGTGTGAATGTTGGCCGATTTGGAACAAGATACGCGGCAGAAAAGATGCTAATAAAGACTGCACTTGCAGAAATGCCAACCTTGGGGGGTTCATTACGAAAGGTCGTAAAGACAAGACTGGGGTTCGAAGCAAATTTTTACGGAGTTTCACAAATTACTGCCGAAAAAGCTTGCCGCAAGCTGGTTAACCGTCAAATACCATGTGATATCATTGACCCTGCCGGATAATTAAAGATTAGACCAGTTTTTAAACCAGGAATAGATTTAAAACTTTCAATTTACTGATTGTAATAAGCTTTTCGTATAAGAATTTTGTGGATTATTATAAATTTGCTTTGCGTCACCCGCCTCAACAATATTGCCGTCTTTCATAACAATGATACGGTGTGACATTGATCTAATTACTTTTAGGTCATGGCTTATAAAAATATATGCCATTTTATGTTTTTTTTGAAGAGATTTAAGCAACTCGACGATCTGAACTTGAACCGTTCGGTCCAACGCGGAGGTCGGTTCGTCCAGAACTACCAATTTTGGTTTCAAAGCCATAGCTCTAGCAATTGCTATGCGTTGTCTTTGACCGCCAGAGAACTCATGAGGATAACGATGCCGTGTTTTAGGATCTAAACCAACTTCTAACATGGCCTCTGAGACCAGGCTTTCAGTGTCTTGTAGTTGTGAAGAGAAATGAACTTTTACACCCTCTAATATTATTTGCTCGCAAGTCATACGAGGCGATAATGATCCATATGGATCTTGAAAAACGATCTGTATATCCTTCCGTAATTTTCTAAGTTCTTTTAGAGATAAGTCACTTAAGTTTTGATCATTAAAATAAACCGAGCCTTCATATTTTATTAAGCGCATCAATGCTAGAGCAAGTGTAGATTTTCCAGATCCACTTTCGCCAACNACGCCGATAGTTTCTCCCTCGCGGACAGTTAAATTAGCCTCGTTAACAGCTTTTACGAAACCTACTGTNCGTTTAANAAGACCTCTTTGAATGGGAAACCAAACCCTCAANGAAGAGACTTCTGCAACAACAGCGGNTTTTTCACCAACAGGATCNGGACTGACTGAAGTGTTAGCGAAAAGAAGTTTCCGAGTGTACTCATGGCATGGGTTTTCAAAAACAGCTGAAACCAAACCATGTTCAACAATTTTTCCATTTTTCATAACGCAAACTCTATTTGCTAATCTTTTAACTAAGCCAAGGTCGTGCGTAATAAACAGAATTCCCATCTCAGTATTTTTTTTCAATTCAACCAGTAAATCTAATATTTGCGCCTCAATAGTAACATCCAGCGCCGTTGTTGGCTCATCCGCAATCAAGATTTTTGGATTATTTGCGATCGCCATCGCGATCATTACCCTCTGACGTTGGCCACCCGAAAGCTGGTGGGGATAAGCACCTAGCCTCTGTCTTGGACTATCGATGCCGACACGAGTCAACAGCTCAATAATATACTCGGTTATGTTACTAAAATGTGCTGCACTATGAAGTTCAACCGCTTCTCGCAATTGCTTTTCAATAGTGTGAAGCGGGTTCAAAGATGTCATAGGCTCCTGAAATATGAAACTTACTTCACTTCCGCGAACACTTTTCAGTTCTTTATGGCTAATGCCTACTAATTCCTTACCCTGAAGTTTAATCGAGCCAGAAACATCAGCATTATTAGGAAGAAGCGAAAGTGTTGAAAGAGCCGAAACCGATTTGCCAGATCCACTTTCTCCAACTAAAGCTAAGACCTCTCCCTTATTGATTTCAAAATTAATCCCATCCACGGCAATGACCTCTGACTCGTCACTATTAAATTTAACCGCAAGATTATTTACAGATAATAAAGGGGTCATTTGAAGGTCTTCCTAGGATCAAAAGCGTCGCGGACACCCTCAAAAATAAAAACAAGCAGTGCCAACATTATTGCAAATGTAAAAAAGGCAGTGAATCCTAGCCACGGCGCCTGAAGGTTTTGCTTCGCTTGCAAAGTCAACTCGCCCAAAGATGGAGCAGAGGCAGGCAATCCAAAACCCAAAAAATCCAATGAAGCAAGAGTGGCAATTGTCCCAGTAACAATAAAAGGCATCAAGGTTAAAGTAGCTACCATTGCATTTGGCAGCATATGACGAAACATTATGATAAAGTTACTTACACCCAGAGCTTTTGCGGCGGTCACGTATTCTAAGTTTCTTGCCCTTAAAAATTCAGCCCTAACAACACCAACAAGACCCATCCAGCCAAAAAGAACTGTTAACAATACAAGTAACCAAAAACTTCTACCTAAAATAGCAAATAATATTATAATTACATATAATGATGGAACCGCACCCCAAATTTCGATAAATCTCTGAAAGAATAAATCTGTTTTTCCTCCAAAATATCCTTGCACGGCGCCTGCTAAAACACCTAAGAGACTTGAAGCTATCGTGACTACCAAAGTGAACATTATTGATATACGAAACCCATAGATGACACGTGCAAGCACATCGCGCTTAACGTCATCAGTACCCAAGATATTTGATTTACTAGGGGGTAACGGCGCCGCTCCAGGAGTATCAACAGATGTGTCAAAAGAGTACGGTATTAAAGGCCAGACAATCCAGCCACGGTAAAAATCTAAGTTGTCAAACTTACCTACCTTAATTGCTTCAACTATGTCGTCAGGTCGCTCCAAACACTCTACAAGTCCACCAGAAAGGATTAAACACTCTACCTCAATTTCCTTGTAAGCAGCCTCGGTTTTAAAATCTCCACCAAACCTAGTCTCTGGGTAAAACTTAAATATGGGTATATGTACATCACCCCTATAGATGACAAAGATTGGCTTATCGTTGGCAATAAACTCAGCAAAAAGGGATAAAGTAAATAACACTGAAAAGATAATTAGGGACCAAAGCGCCCTTTTGTTAGCACTGAAGTTACGCCATCTTCTTTTTGAAATTGGTGTGCCGAGCAAAGTTTATCCCTCTCTGATATCAAAATCAATGCGAGGATCTATAAAAACATACATCAAGTCCGAAATTATACCCACAACTAACCCCATCAGGCCGAATATAAAAAGGGTTCCAAATATTACTGGATAATCACGCGCGATAGCGGCCTCGAAACCCATTCTGCCAAGACCATCAAGCGAAAAAATAGTCTCAATTATCAAGGAACCTGTAAAAAAAACCCCTATGAAAACTGCTGGAAATCCAGCTATTACTATCAACATAGCGTTACGAAAAACATGCCCATAAAGTATACGTTTTTCACTGACACCTTTCGATCTAGCCGTGATAACATAATTTTTTTGGATTTCGTCCAAAAAGCTATTCTTGGTCAAAAGAGTCAGGGTTGCAAATGCTGAGATTGATGATGCTAGAACCGGTAAAGAAATATGCCAAAGATAATCTATAATTTTCGAAAATAACCCAAGCTCAGAAAAGTTTTCAGAGGTAAGACCTCTGAGTGGAAAAATCTGAAAATACGATCCACCAGCAAATAAAACTAACAACAAAATTGCAAACAAGAAACCTGGAATTGCATATGCAAGAATGATAAGAACACTGGTCCATGTATCAAATTTTGAGCCATCGTTTACGGCTTTTCTAATCCCAAGTGGTATTGAAATCATATAAGCGATTAATGTTGACCAAAGGCCCAACGAGATGGATACCGGCATCTTTTCAATAACTAAGTCAATTACAGATATAGATCTGAAATAACTTTCACCAAAATCGAAACGCAGGTAATTCCACATCATAAACAAAAACCTGGTTAGGGGTGGCTTATCAAAACCAAACTCTTTTTCTAATTCTGCTATGAACTCTGGTGGCAGGCCCTTGGCACCAGTATATTTTTCATCTTGTTCGAAATTCTGGGCAACTTCCTGCCCTCCGCCAGCTATACCTTCAAAAACGTCACCATTTCCCTCAAAGTTTGCAATTATTTGCTCGATTGGACCGCCTGGAACAAATTGGGTAAGCGCAAAATTTATCACCATAATCCCAAACAAAGTTGGGATTACTAGTAATAAACGACGAAAAATATATGGTGCCATCTTTCTTTTATTAGCGGAGAAAACCAGCATCTTTTAATGCTCTTGCTTTATCCTCGTTATACCACCAATAATCTAAATAACCTAAATCATATGGCGCAATCTCATCTGGGTGCTCATACATATCCCAGTATGCTACGCGATGCTGATCATTATACCACTGCGGTATCCAAAAATTGTATGCTCTAAGTGTACGATCAAGAGCATTGACTGCCACTTTTAAATCACTTTTGTTTTCCGCTGAAACTACATGCTCTATGAGCGCATCGACGGCAGAAGATTTTAAGCCCATTGAATTAAAAACAGAGTCATCAGCCGTTTCAGAACCAAAGTATTGTTTTAGTCCTGAGGAAGGTTCATATGACATTGGGAACTGATCAGTAATTATATCAAAGTCATAATTACGGGTTCTATCTGTATACTGAGCCGGGTCAATTCTATCGTATTCTGCCTCAATACCAGCTGCTTTCATATTCTCAACAAATGGTAAGACTATTCTATCAAATGCTGCGCTGTCTTCAATTATTTCAATTTTTAAAGTATTGCCATTGGCATTTCTTCGCAAGCCATCATCACCAACGGGCCAACCAGCCTCGTCCAGTAAAGCATTTGCTTTACGCAAATTAGAACGATCTAATGGTTTTGTTCCAGATACCGGCGCCATCACTGCCACCTTTGTCAACACTCCAGCGGGCAGATCACCCTCCAAAGGTGATAAAAGCACCAATTCTTCCGCAGACGGCATTCCAGTAGCTGCTAAATCCGAATTTTCCCAAAACGAATTAATTCTGGCGTATTGCCCATAAAAAAGAGACTCTCGGGACCACTCAAAATTGAATAAATAAGATAATGCCTGACGCACTCGAATATCAGAAAACTTATCTCTACGTAGGTTCATAACAAAGCTTTGTCCATTTGCAATACCGCCATCTGGCATCAATTTTTTTACGACATGCCCATCAGTTAATGCAGGGAAGTCGTAAGCTGTGGCCCAACTTTTAGATGAGTTTTCAACCCGCATTGTATACGCACCAGATTTAAAAGCCTCAAAAGCCGCATTAGTGTCGGCAAAATATTCAATTCTAATCTCATCGAAATTTGAACGACCCTTATTGATTGGCAGACTCGCACCCCAGTAATCCGGGTTTCTTCTATATTTTACCCATCGATTTATTTCAAAGCTATCCATTACATACGGCCCTGAACCAATTGCGGGCTCCATTCGGGACTCATCAAGCCGGGCTTGATTTTTTTCAAACCAAGCCTGCGATTTCACTGGCAGACCACCAACAATTGGTATGGCATCTCGTTTAGATGCTTTTTCCGTAAAGTTATATTTAATAGCATGCGGCCCCAGAACCTCGACGTCTTGTACTATGTCGGCCAGAACAGCCCTGTAACTGGGCAAACCTTGTTCCAAAAAAAGTTTATAAGTGAAAGCAACGTCATCAGCGGTAAGCGGAGTTCCATCAGAGAACTTCGCCTTCTTACGTAGTTGAAAAATTACCCATTTTTGATCTGCTGGGTATTCAATACTCTCAGCAAGCAAACCATATGATGAACCTATTTCATCGCCAGTCTCAACCAGTAGAGATTCAAATGGAGCCGATGACAAAGACGCTGCTCTTCCCTTTCTAGAATAGGGGTTCATAGAGTCAAAAGTACCAAATCCCCAGATTGATATTTCTCCACCCTTTGGGGCATTTGGGTTTACATAGTCTAAATGTTTAAAATCAGGCGGGTATTTTAATTCTCCAAAAAAATTAAAGCCGTGCGTTTTAACATTGTGCTGTTCTGCTTTCAGTAAAGCGCCACTTGCTATCCACGAAAAACTAAAAACCAAACAGAAAAACGCGATCGCTCGCTTTACATCTTTAACAAGAAATTTTTTTTGCAACAATTCCATACTAAGAAACCCCTTCGGCAACATATGTAAGATTGAGGCGGTCTTTGACCATACCCAAAATGATTTTTATTTAACAATAAGAAAAATTAAAAGCCAATTAGGAATGCATCAATATCGTCAGTTTTATTCACCAACACTGTCTAGATATGCAATTAAGTTTGCACGATCATTAGGCTTTTTAAGCCCTGCAAACCCCATTTTAGTACCCGGAGCATACGTTTTAGGATTCTCCAAAAATTCGTTCAAGCTATCAGTATCCCAAACGTCTGCGACTTTTATGAGAGCACCAGAGTAATTATAATCACTCACAGAAGCCACTTCGCGATCAACAATTGAGTAAAGATGCGGGCCCGTCGCGTTGGCTCCATCTTCGAGCTTATGACATGCTTTACATTTACCCCAAACCTTTAGACCTTTATCCACGTCAGCCACTTCCATTAGAGCAGCAAAGTCGATCTCATCTTCAGGTTCATCAACAATTTCTTCTTCCTCTTCCACTTCAATTGCGTAACCATAAGCATGTTTTTCTCCGTGCCCATGACTNCCAACGTGGTAGAAGCCTTCAGCAGCCCAATTTCCAAGTAAATAAATTAAAAGAGCACCACAAAAGCTGCCAATTATTTTTGTGAAGGTCATTGTATCAAGCATAACACACAGTCCATATATGATAGTTAGATGCTTTCTATCCTCATCGATACAGGTTATGCAAGGTGTTGATCCGCGACGAAACGCCCTTTAGGGCAAATTTTTGGGGTGAATTATGAAAACCATAGCATTTCAAGGTGAACTTGGAGCCTACTCTCATGAAGCGTGTTTGTCAGCGCGGCCAAATTGTAAAGCGTTACCATGTAAATCGTTTGAGGAAGTTATAAGTGCTGTAAATAATAATGTAGCGGATTTAGCCATGCTGCCTGTAGAGAATACCACCTATGGGCGAGTAGCAGATATACACCGATTACTCCCAGGCTCCGGCCTTCACATAATTGATGAAGTTTTTACGAGAGTAAAAATAAACTTATTGAGCTTACCTGGGGAACGGCTAGAAGATATTGAGTCTGTGGAGGCACATTTAGTTTTACTGCCGCAAGCATCTGCATTTTTAGAGGAAAACAATATTCGTGGTATTCAGGCGGTGGATAGCGCCGGTGCGGCTGCAGCACTTAAAGCGTCCAAAACTAAAGGAGCTGGCGTTTTGGCGAGTAAGTTGGCTGCGGAAATCTATGATCTGAAAGTGCTTGCAGAAAACATCGAAGATTCGGACCACAATACCACAAGGTTCCTCCTAATGTCCTCTCGCCCTGATAACGCAAGACGTGGTGATACAAAGATGATGACAACATTCATTTTTCAGGTGAGAAATATTCCAGCCGCTTTGTACAAAGCGATGGGTGGCTTTGCGACTAATGGCGTTAATATGACGAAATTGGAAAGTTATATGGTGGGCGGTTCCTTCTCTGCTACGCAATTTTACGCAGATATCGAGGGACATCCTGACGATAATAATGTCAAACTTGCGATGGATGAGTTATCTTATTTCACTCAATCCATAAGCATCCTTGGGGTCTATCCAGCTAGTTCTAAGCGTGTTTAAAATTAAACTTTTTAGTTTATAAAAAGTACCAACTTAGCATGGCCTGGAAAGAATTAATTTTCGTCCAAGGTGTCAGCTAACCAATTCAACAGTAGGAAATGAGCAATCGAACCAGGTCGTGCTGGTGTAAAGAGATCTTCTAATCCTGCCATGGCCATATGAAGATCTCTTTTATTAACCCATTTAATATCTTCCATTTCAGAGTAATCAATTATGATATCTGACGACCCCGCTTCCCCATAACACCCAAACATTAAAGAGGTTGGAAAAGACCAGGGTTGCGAAGCAAGATATTTTACACGGCCCACTTTAATCCCAGACTCTTCAAATGTCTCCCGTCGAACTGACGCTTCCAAAGTTTCCCCGGGTTCCATAAATCCAGCGAGTAAAGAGTACATGCCGTTTGGCCATCCAATAGACCGACCCAATAAGACCCGGGGCCATCGGTAATTAGCATGATAACGACCGGGTCAATGCGTGGGAAAGTGGAACTGCCACAACTTTTACAATTAATTTGCCAGCCAGAAGCAGTTATTGAAACTTCGTGTCCACATTTAGAACAGAAGTGAGAAGAATTTTGCCAGTGAAATAGAGATTTTGCCGTTGCAGCTAACTCAGCAGACCTGTTTGAAACTAAGTTCATAAATCTTCTTAGCTCCCAAAATGGACGATGTTCACCAAGAAATTTGTGAAACTGTTGAGTTTTGTCAAAAAACGAGCCATCTATTTCGTCTTGGTCCGTTGGCTCCCACTCAGATATATCTGAAGCGAAGTATGCAACATCATTTTCTTTACCGAGAAAAAGTATTTTTTCATCTGAAATAATCTTATTTGGATATCGTAAAAGTGCAATCTCACCCGAGTTATTCAAGTCAACTGCAAATTTACCACGCCAATGGATTATAAATAAGTCCCCGTCACGAGGTATGACTTTATCAGAGCCACGAAGTTCACTAGCTCGATTTAAGCTGGACCCCCCAAACGTAACTGTTTCGGCATTTTTCAAAACAGAGTATCCCCAAAAATTCCAAAATAACCCCTAAAAATCAAAATTAATAAAGTCAACTTGCATGTATACATTAAAGCATTTAAATAAATTTTGAGGGGTTGATGCGGGCGTCTATCTCGCCAACCCGGTCAGGTCCGGAAGGAAGCAGCCGTAACGAGTTTTATTCGGGTCGTTGTCAATCTCTCACCAATATCCATTCTTTTATAANCTCAATTTTAATTTTTTAGCCGTTTCCAAAAGCCCAAAACAATTGCTGGTCGGTNTCAATCGCGCAAGGTCGAACTTTTCTTAAACGCTCTAGNGCACCATCACGGCTCCAACCCATTTCAAGAAGTAGCCGCATCAAAAACATTCCAGATCTACCACAACCACCCACACAATTTAAAATTACACCTCCACCATCAAAAATAGTTTCTTTTAAAATTGGCAACAGAGAATTCCATTTCTCTTCGCTAAATTCATCCGGTACTTGAAAGTCATCGACTTCGATGTGAAACCACTTTATTTCTGAATTATATAATTTTTCAGGAAGCCGAGTGGCTGAACAGGCCATCATCTCAGGCTGCGTTGCACATGTAACAACCACTTGGGGCAATTCTCTTACCAATTGTAAAAAATCTTCATCAAATGAGGAAAACTTTCCTGGCATTGGACATAAGCCAACAAAACCGCTTTCTATTTCAATTTTAACTATCTCAAACACTGATTTTGATATCTCTATTTCAATTTACCATTTAGGGTAATAAATATTACAGTATACTAAGACTATTAAATATTCGGTGAGTGTACTAGGTAAATAGTGATGAACAAAGTAAATGAAAATGATTCATACAAAGTCCTTGCTCGAAAATATCGACCAGAGACATTTAAAGACTTGGTTGGACAAGCAGCAATGGTCCAGACCCTTAAAAATGCATTCGAAGCTGATAGGATTGCCCAAGCATTCATCCTAACTGGCATAAGAGGCACAGGGAAGACAACCACTGCAAGAATAATTGCCAAAGGATTAAATTGCATAGGTTTAGATCAAAAAGGCGGACCCACTGTAGAGCCCTGTGGGAAATGTTCCAATTGTACTGCGATAATTGAAGGAAACCATGTTGATGTTCTGGAAATGGATGCGGCAAGTCGAACTGGGGTGGACGACATCCGAGAAATAATTGAAAGTATTTACTACAAAGCGTCCGCTGGCCGCTTCAGAGTATATATAATTGATGAAGTTCACATGTTATCAAACAATGCATTCAATGCGCTGCTAAAGACACTTGAAGAACCTCCTAAACACGTAAAATTTATTTTCGCAACCACTGAGATCCGTAAAGTTCCTGTTACAGTCCTTTCACGCTGTCAACGCTTTGACTTAAGAAGGATTGAACCAGAAGAAATGATTGCACTTCTTCAAAGAATTTCAAAATCTGAGGGGGTAAATGTTTCAGAGGATGCTTTTCGCATGATAACCAGAGCAGCAGAAGGTTCTGCAAGAGATGCAACATCTCTCCTCGACCAAGCGATAAGTCATGGTGGTGGCAGTAGCGACGCGAAGCATGTAAGAGATATGCTTGGAATTGCTGACCGGGGAAGAGTGCTAGATCTTTTCAAAATGATAATGCAAGGCGATGCCGCAGCAGCCCTTACTGAGCTGAATTCGCAGTACTCAGATGGAGCAGATCCAATTATAGTTCTAAAAGACCTTGCGGAAATTACACACTGGATATCAGTTTCGAAAATTACTCCGGACATGAATCAAGACCCTACAATAACGCCCGATGAACGAACGCGCGGAATTGAGATGTCAAAAACTCTATCTATGCGCGCGCTCACAAGAATGTGGCAAATGCTACTAAAATCTCTTGGTGAAATTACGATAGCCCCAAGCCCTATAATGGCTGCTGAAATGATAATTATAAGGCTAACACATGCGGCTGACTTACCCCCGACAGACGAGCTAATTAAAACCATAGAAAGTAAGTTACGGCCTGATAGAAACGAAAAAAAATTTGAAAATCCACAAAAACCGTTGGATACCAGCTCAGCAAATAACGAATTAGCTAAAGCAAAACATAATAATTATTCTAACTTGAAAATTGCCACAGCTGTAGATGAAGAAGTTGGAATATTTAATTATACAAAATTCGACCATGTACTCGAATTAATAAAACAAAAAAGAGATGCTAAGTTACTAATAGATATAGAAAGTGGCTTGCGTTTAGTTTCTTATCGCCCTGGATACATAGAATTTACACCAACCGATCTTGCGCCTGCAAATCTAGCCCAACGGCTGAGTAATAGGCTCAAAGAATGGACAGGGAACCGCTGGGCTGTAAGCGTTGTCCAAGATGGTGAAGCCCAAACAATTGAAGAAAAAAAGGAAAAAATTGCCAAAGAGTTAAAAACTGAGGCGTATGCTCATCCATTTGTTAAAGAGGTTCTGGTTCAATTTCCTGCTGCTCGGATTGTTAATGTAGTTTCAAGGAAAAAATTAGAAGAGGAGGCAGCTATTCAAGCACTGGGAGAGGTTGATAGTGAATGGGATCCATTTGAAGAAGATTAAAACAAAATTTTTTGAAAGGTTTTACGATGTTTAAAGGACTAGGCGGACTTGGAGACATGGGCAAAATGATGAAAGCAGCCCAGGAAACACAAGAAAAAATGGCACGTATGCAAGAAGATTTGGCTCACATTGAGGTGGTAGGTGAGTCTGGTGCTGGTTTAGTTAAAGCTACGGCAACAGCAAAAGGTGAATTAACGGGTTTAGAAATTGATCCTTCCATTTTTAATAAGGATGAAAAAGAAATTGTGGAAGATCTAATACTGGCGGCAATTAAGGATGCACAAGCAAAAGCATCTGATAGATCAAAAAAAGAGCTAGAAAAAATAACTGAAGCATTGGGCCTCCCAGCTGGAATGAAGTTACCATTTTAGATCATATATAATTTCAGAATATAATCTCAGGAAACCATTGGACACATCTAGAACAAAAGAAATTGAGATCTTGATAGATCTAATGGCCAAATTGCCCGGATTAGGTCCTCGCTCTGCCAGGCGTGCTGTTTTACATCTAATACGCAAAAAAAGTACTTTATTTAATCCCTTATCGAAACAGATGGCTAAAGTTTTTGAGCAAGCGCGTGAGTGTCTTAATTGTGGGAATATTGGGACTTCTGAGATGTGTGAGATTTGCGACAATCAAAAGCGTATGAACGGGCAAATTTGCATTGTTGAAGATGTTTCAGATTTATGGGCGATGGAACGAACATCTGTTTTTAAAGGCCGATACCACGTTCTTGGAGGAACATTGTCTGCGCTAGATGGTATTGGGCCGAACGAATTAAAAATTCCAAAACTAATAAAGCGGCTCGATTCCGAGGAAGTTCATGAAGTAATTTTAGCTTTAAATGCTACGCTAGAGGGACAAACCACAGGGCACTATATTGCTGAACAAATCGAAAATAAGGTTTCAGTTACGTCGCTTGCGAGGGGAGTCCCCATGGGAGGTGAGTTAGATTATTTGGACGAAGGAACTATCTCGGCTGCTCTGAATGCTAGAAGAAAAATTTAAACCTTGTAATATTTGGACAAATTTTAATTATCCTTTTCGGGACCTGCTTCTC
>JGI24820J26691_1000223_pt1 | contig 16623 bp, 18 predicted proteins | sample METZYME_5_50m_FD_26691 | JGI IMG/M metagenome (IMG submission 26691) | reverse complement strand
GGACTCATTACAGGATTAGGTTTTGTAACTTTAGCTGAAACTTTTGGTCATAAGCTGACAGGTAATTCTCTTCCATGGGGACGATGGCCCTTGACGATCTATTCNGGATTGTGGGGTTTATTTTTTAATGTGATTGTTTGTTTCTTATCTTCAATATTTGCAAGTAACGATACAGACAAAGAACATCGAGAGTCATTTCATAACTTTTTAAATCAGCATATGGGTATTCATCCATCAAGAAAAAAAATAAAATCTCTCGCTTATGTNTTCTTNTTAATTTGGGCATTTTTTTCTATTGGTCCTGGTTTGATTTTTGGAAATTTAATATTCGGAAGTGCGGATCAAAGTTATGATAATTGGGTGATGGGAATTCCCTCATTGTGGGCTTACCAAATAATTTGGTGGGTAGCGGGTATATTTTTAATTTGGTTTTTAGCCAACAAGATGGACTTATCGACTTTGCCAAAAAAACCAATATTAAATGGTGATGAATATTTGGCTCCTGACGATGTTGAGGAGCAAGGAAACTACATTGATAGAATGGGTGGGGGATATGGTTGGCCACTTATATTAATTGGCATGGCTGTGGCAACTGTAATACTTTCCGTTTATGCATTATGATGATAAAGTACTTAAAATTGAGGAGGAATAGGAATTTTTCGTATTGTGTTTCATTATTTGGAACAAAAAACTGTGCGAAAGGTCAAGTATATTTAAAATAGAGTTATGTCTGATTACAGCTACAAGCACCCGTCGAACGTCCAACTAAATAAAGGCCATAAGCACACTGATGATTTTATTACTAAGAAATACATTTTGAAAATGTTGAGAGATCCTCAAAAATTAAAATCTTTAATTGAAGAGCATAGAGCAACACCAGTTGGAAGGGCAGCAACAAGAGACCACGGTGTCATACAGCACAGCCAAGATCTTCAAACACTTTTAGATAAGTTAAGAAGAGGAAGCAAAGAAAATGGTTTTGTAACAGTTTGCTTAAGAAGACATGAAGATTATAGAATTGGAATAACTACAGGGGTGAGAGGTGAGCCAGTTGAAATCACTGAAGACTCTTACTCATCAGAAGAGGCATGTGAACATGCAATATTTTTAAAAAGGATTAATAGACTTCTAGAGGAGTATAGCGGGGAAGAGTAATGTTAAAAATAACTGGATATAGTGACAAGTACTCAGCGCACCCCGGCGAAGAGGTAAAATTTTATATAAATGCAGAATACAATGATAGTTATGAAGTTCAATTAGTCCGCCTTATACACGGTGACACAAATCCCGAAGGCCCAGGATATAAAGAAGCTGAAATAGATGCTGCTTGTAACGGAACTTATCAAGGAAAAAACCAGAGAATACATGGTGGATCATATATCATCATGCCTCAACACGATAATTTAAATTTAGAGAGTTTCACAATGCAGGCTTACATTTTCCCAACTACCCCAGACAAAGGCAGACAGGGAATTTTTACTAAATTTAACGAGGAAGAAAAAAAAGGCTATGGTCTTTTTATTAATGATGAAGGTTGTTTATCTGTAGAAATTGGTGATGGTTCTCAGGTTGTTTCTGTTTCTTCAGAAAAAAAGCTTTTAAGAAAGGTCTGGTATCTAGTAATCGCAACATTTGATGCCCAATCAAGAAGGCTAACACTTCATCAAGAACCCAGAGTTACATCTACAAATGGGGGTTTGGGTATGGCTATTTTAAATCCAATTGAAGAAACTTCAGCTATCATTGAGACCACAAGCTCAGTTTTACCAGCTGCAAATGATGCCCCACTTTTAATTGCTGCCACAACACTTAACAATAGATCAGGTAGACATATTTCCGGAGGGCATTTTAAAGAGGTACCTCATCCTATTGAACTACCTGAGCAAACAAAGACTTATAATGGCAAGATAGATAGACCTAGATTGTCTAATATTGCCTTATCTAAGGCTGAAATAGAAACACTTGCTTCAAGTTATGATGAATGTAACACGACTGTTAGATCGACTGTTGTTGGCGCTTGGGATTTTCATGCAAATATCGGAAAAAATATTGCCTCAACAAAGATTGTTGATACATCTCCAAATAACCACCACGGATTTATAATTAACATGCCAAATAGAGGNATGACCGGACATAATTGGACAGCAGATGAGATGGTATTCCATCATAAACCAGAAGAATACGGAGCCATTCATTTTCATGATGATGACATAGATGATGCCAGATGGGATGTAGACTTTACACTAAAAGTACCTGAGGGATTAAAGAGCGGAGTTTATGCTGCAAGACTGAGAGTAGATGGAAGAGAGGAATCNGAAAATGAGGATTACATTCCATTTTGNGTTAAACCTCCAAAAGGAACAGCAACTGCAAAAACTTTATTCCTACTGCCTACTAATAGTTACATGGCTTACTCCAATGATAATCTTGGAACTAACTCTGTTGTAGCTCAATTATTAGCAGGTAAAGTACCTGTGCTTGAGCCTGCAGATTTATATTTAAATGAGCACAGAGAATATGGGCTATCAACCTATTCACTTCACTCAGATGGACACGGTGTATCAATATCATCGAGACTTAGACCAATACTTAATATGAGACCTAAGTACAGACATTGGCTTTCTCCATCTTTGTGGCAACTTAACGCTGACTTACACCTAACCGATTGGCTTGAAGAAAAAGGTTTTGATTTTGACGTTCTAACAGATGAGGATTTGGAGCACGAGGGCATAAACTTATTGAATCGATATAANGTTGTAATGACAGGAAGTCACCCAGANTANTCCTCTGAAAAATATATGGATGCTNTAGAGTCCTATCAAATGCAAGGTGGTAGATGTTTTTATTTAGGTTCTGATGGATTTTATTGGATTAGTGAATACCATCCAGACAACTCCAACATTACCGAAGTTCGAAAAGGTGAAGCTGGAACAAGAGCTTGGACTTCTAATCCAGGTGAATACAATAATGCTTTTGATGGTAAATATGGAGGTATGTGGAGAGCTCGAGGAAGAATACCCTCAAAAGTGTGTGGGTTGACTTTTACTTCATATGGATTTGACGTATCGTCATACTACAAAAGAGAAGAAGACAGTTTTAAACCTGAATGTTCATGGATCTTCGAGGGTATCGGAGCAGATGAGGTGATTGGNGATTTTGGTTTAGTTGGCGGAGGAGCTGCTGGTTTAGAGTTAGACAGATACGACTTAGAGTTTGGAACTCCACATAATGCCTATTATTTAGCTCGTTCACAAGATCACTCTAATATGATGTTGCAAGTTAACGAGGAAATACACTTTGCTGTTCGTGGTTACTATGGTGGTGGTCATGAAAATCCAATGGTAAGAGCTGATATGATTTACTATAAAACACCAAACAACGGAGCAATGTTTGCACCGGGGTCTTTAGCTTGGTGCGGAAGTCTATCTCATAATAATTACAATAATAATGTCTCTAGAATTATGGAAAATACACTCAAGGGATTTTTAAAGGACGGGCCTTTACCTTAAACTATGAAAAAACAAAATATGCAGGAGATCCCATGGGGAAAAGAAACACTTGGTGCTCTTGATACCCCGTTAAATGAATTAGAAAAAAAAGCACTTCAAAATTTAGATGTAGATAAATTAAATGATATGGCAGAGTGCCTTTTTGCTTTAAATAACAGACATTATGGACCTATACCTGGAACATACATGGTTATGTGTATTGAGCCCGGTAAGACATGGTGTGTTGGACAGCTTAGTGCTGATAGAGCAAAACCATTTGTCCTTTTCCCAGAACTTGTTTTCGACTCAGTTGAAAAAGCAACAAAAGCTGCCGAAGCTCTCAAGGCTGAAAAAGCTGAGGGCCTACCCTGCAGAAATATCTGACGACATGGCTAAAGCCAATGTCATGATTGATAATCAAAAAACTAGAGTTACAGAATGGTCATTTGAAGTTGGGGACTCAACCGGCCAACATATCCATGAATATGATTATGTTGTAGTTCCTTTGTTAGATGGGGAACTAAAAATTGTAAATCATGATGGAGAGGAAACAATTTCAAAACTTGCAAAAGGTGGATCTTACTTTAGAGAAAAGGGAGTTAACCACAACGTATTTAATAACAATGATTTTATTTATAAATTTATTGAGATAGAATTTAAATAGATGGAAAAGAAATTAAGCGTAAGTTACAAAAAATCTGATTTAGACCAATTTGATAAAATTATAACAAATAAACAAACGGATCAAAAAGTTAAAGAATACTCTATTAAAGAAGCAATCGAAGAGTCTAAAAAAGAATACAGTCACTTGACGAATTCTCAGGTTTCTACTGACATGAGGCTATATATGTTCCAGACCGGAACTTTAAAAACAAAAATGAAATATATAAAAATGAATCAATCTAATGAGGACTTTGAGATACCTGTTCCATGGTTTTTGATAAGGCACCCAAAAGGAGATGTGGTAATTGACGGAGGTAATGCAAAAGAGGTCAGTGAAGATAAACACGCTCATTGGGGTTCTGTTGTTGCGGCTTATGATCCAATAATGGGGAAAACTGAAAATTGTATTGATCAGCTTAACTCTATTGGGGTTAATCCAGCAGGTATAAGATATGTCTTACATTCTCATCTTCACCTCGATCACTCAGGTGGTATTGGCAGATTTCCTAATGCAACACACCTAGTTCAACAAAAGGAATATGATTATGCCTTTAATCCTGATTGGTTCTCAAAGCCTGCTTATATTAGAAAAGACTTTGATAAACCTGGAATTAATTGGAAATTTTTAAGAGATAAAAATGATGATTTCTATGACTTATATGGTGACGGATCAATTATTGTAATTTTTACTCCAGGGCATGCACCGGGCCATCAGTCCTTTTTAGTAAATTTACCAAACTCAGGTTATGTATTGCTTACTATCGATGCAGCTTACACAATGGATCATTGGAACAATTTAACACTACCAGGTCTCGTTTGCTCTGCTGTTGACGTTGTTGACTCTGTAAAGAAACTCAAAAAAATAGCAAAAGAGAAAAATGCTACAGTAGTCACTGGGCACGACCCTCATGCTTGGGGAGAATTTAAAAAAGCCCCAATGTTTTATTACGACTAATTTATGTCTGATTATTTCAAAGATATACCTACAATTAAATATGAAGGTAGAGACTCTAGAAATCCACTTTCATTCAAATTTTATGATGCTAACAAAAAAATTCTAGGAAAAACACTAGAAGAACATCTTAGAATGGCAGTATGCTATTGGCATACCTTTAATTGGCCGGGCGGTGATCCTTTTGGAGGACAGACTTTTTTAAGACCATGGATGGAAGCAGGAGATAAAATAGAACAAGCAAAAGATAAGCTCAATAATGCATTTAATTTTTTTGAAAAATTAGGAATCCCATATTTTTGTTTTCATGATGTAGATGTTGCTCCAGAGGGAGATAGTTTTTCAGAAACAGAAAAAATTCAAAAAACTCTTATTGATGAAATTTCAAAAAAACTTGAAACAAGCAAAGTAAAACTTCTTTGGGGAACTGCAAATTTATTTAGCCATCGTAGGTACATGTCTGGCGCTGCTACTAACCCTGATCCTGATGTTTTTCAATATGCAGCTGCTCAAGTGAAAATGTGTATGGAAAACACAATGTTTTTAGGTGGACAAAATTATGTTTTATGGGGAGGCAGAGAGGGTTACGAAACAATTCTAAATACTAATATGAAACAAGAATATGATCAGCTTGGTAGATTTTTGAACATGGTAGCTGAGCATAAGCATAAAATTGGTTTCAAGGTTTACTTCTGATTGAGCCTAAACCCCATGAGCCAACGAAACATCAATATGATTTTGACTCTGCAAATGTTTTCGCATTTCTTCAAAAATATGGTTTAGAAAAAGAATTCAAGCTAAATATCGAACAAAATCACGCTATTTTAGCAAAACATTCATTTGAACACGAAATTGCCTATGCATTATCCAATGACATCTTTGGGAGTATTGATATTAACAGAGGAGACTATTTAGTAGGATGGGATACAGATCAATTCCCAAACAATGTAGAAGAGTTAGTTTTGCCTTTTTACTATATTTTTAAAAATGGCGGTTTTTCCTCAGGAGGTCTTAATATGGATGCTAAGATTAGAAGACAATCAATAGATCCTGAAGATTTATTCTATGCACACATTGGCTCTATGGATACTTGTGCAAGAACTCTTATTGCTGTTGAAAAAATGATTAACGATGGCAGTTATGAAAATTTTTTAAAACAAAGATATGAACAGTGGGCCTCTGAAAAACAACTCATGAATTCAATGTCTCTTGAAGATATTCATAAAAATGTCATTGCTAAAAATATAAACCCTCAACCAAAGTCTGGTCGCCAAGAATATCTTGAAAATCTAATTAATTCTTTTGTCGATTGAGTCGATGAAAATTACAAAATTTTTATTTGATCTAGGTAATGTTTTTTTTGATTGGGATCCACATTATGTATTTAAAAATATCATTCCTGATCAAACTAAAAGAGAATATTTTATGAATACAATCGCATTCCCTCATTTGGATATGAGATGCGATGCTGGAGTAAAAATTGATGATGCAGTTAGAGACGCAATAAAAAATTACCCTAATTATGAGAATGAAATAAAGCAATATTATCCAAATCACAGGAATATGGTTAACGGGGTTTATCAAGATACANTTGATATTTTTCGAAAAATAAAATCAAGTGGTTACCCTTGCTATGTCTTATCAAATTGGTCAGATGAGACTTATGAGGGTATGGAAGATCAACACCCATTCCTGAAAGAATTTGATGATAAAATTATCTCTGGTAGAGAGTTTTTAGTAAAACCAGACCCTGAAATTTATAAATTAGCGATTTCAAGATTTAATTTAATACCTGAACAAACTCTATTCATTGATGATCGTATTGAAAATATTGAGGCGGCTCAATCACTTGGCTTTCAAACTATTCATTTAACTGACCCACTGACAATAAAAAGTCAAATAGCAAATTATATAATTGTTTAAATTAGACAATAAAATAGGCCTAGGATTGGCTTCTCTTGGTAGGCCCGGATATATAAACATCGGTCATAGTTCAGATTTAGGCAGCGATATATCAAAAAATTCTATGAGATCCCATTGTCACGAAGTACTTAGTCATGCTTACAAGAGAGGTATTCGATATTTCGATGCGGCAAGGGTATATGGAGATGCTGAGGAATTTTTATCAAGTTGGATTAGAGCCCAAAAACAATTTGACGGCTTTGTGGGGTCTAAGTGGGGCTACGAATATTTAGCAAATTGGGAAGTTCAGGCAAATCAACATGAAAGAAAAGATCACTCAGTTGAATTTTTAAAACAACAATGGGTGGAGACAAGGCTTAATTTAGGAAAAAGTATTGATCTTTATCACATTCATTCGGTCAATTCAGAAAGTAAAGTCTTAGACGATATTCATGTTCTAAAGGAGCTTGAGACAATAAAAAAAAATGGAATAGAAATTGGAATCTCAACAAGTGGNCCAGATCAAGAGAAAACTATTAACGATCTTTTAATTAAAAATGAAAAACTTAATCTATTTTCTTTTTTACAAACGACTATNAATATNTTTGACCAATCTTGTATTTCAATTTTAAAAGAAGTATCTGAAAAAAAGATCAATGTAATTGCGAAAGAGATTTTCTCAAATGGAAGACTAACTAATGCAAATAAAGAATTTCATCAAAATAAAATTAAAGAATTAAAGTCAGTTGCCTCATCTATGGATTTAACTTTGGAACAATTGTCTTATCTTTGGGTTTATCAACTACCGTTTGTTAAAATTTGTTTAACAGGAGCATCAACAATCGAACAGTTAGATGAAAATTTAAGTTGTCTTGAAAAAATAGAGTTCAAATTACCCTCTCTCGAGAATTTCAGCCTGTCTACTCAAGATTATTGGGATACACGAAAAAAACTAAATTGGAATTAATTGAAACTTACCCAACTTGAGTTTGATGAGCTAGATGCGATTGATCTTTCGATAAATTTAATGCCCTCAAGCCCATCTTCTACACTTGGAAAATGGTGATTTTCTTCATTAAATTTGCCATTTTTCTGATCAATTAATGCATTAGCTATATCTGTATATATATTTGCAAATCCCTCTAAATATCCCTCGGGGTGCCCAGCAGGAATTCTAGTAACATCTCCTGCATCACTCATAGCACCTGATCCACCTCTTGTAATTTTTTGTTTGGGTTCTCCAAATTTTGTAAAGTAAAGGTAATTTGGATCCTCTTGACACCATTCCAGTCCAGCCTTATTACCATAAATTCTTATTTGTAAATGATTTTCATTTCCTGGGGCTACTTGGGAAGACCAAATAGTACCTTTTGCTCCTCCTTTAAATCGTATNGATATTTGAGCATTATCATCTAATTTTCTCNCAGGTACAAAAGATGTTAATTCTGCAGATATTTCCTCAGTNCTGAGACTAGTTACAAACCTTATCAGATTGTAAGCATGAGTCCCAATATCACCAATACATCCACCAGCGCCTGATTGGTTAGGATCAGTTCTCCAAGAGGCTTGTTTGTTTCCTCCATCATGAATTCTATTTTCTAAATCTTCGGTCAACCAATCTTGTGCATATTCTGCCTGAATAACTCTTATTTCACCTAAGTCACCTCTCTTACAAAGAGCTCTGGCATTTCTAATCATGGGATAACCAGTGTAGTTATGAGTTAAAGCAAAAAGAACGTTATTGTCTGTTTTACATTTTATAAGTTCCTCACATTGATTGACATTCATGGCGAGTGGTTTGTCACAAATTATGTTAAAGCCTTTCTCCATGAAAGCTTTAGCGATTGGATGGTGCATATGATTTGGTGTCACTATAGCCACAGCGTCGACCTTATCTTCTCTTATTAATTCTTTTTCGACCATTTCAAGGTAGTCCTTATAGTTTCTTTCATCTGCTATTCCAATATCCCTACCTGAAGCTTGAGCTTTTTCAGGATTAGATGAAAAGGCACCAGCGACCAATTCGAAACGGTCATCAATTCTAGAGGCAATTCGGTGAACCTCTCCTATAAATGCTCCTGAGCCACCACCAACCATTCCTAATTTTAATTTTTTGGTCATATAATCATTCAATTCCAAGCATTTTTTTGTTCGCATCTTGATCAGTGCCAGCATCGGCAAAATCATCGAAAGCATTTTCAGTAACTCTAATTAAGTGATCTTTAATAAATATAGAACCCTCTTTAGCGCCATCTTCAGGATGTTTTAGGGCACACTCCCATTCCAAAACAGCCCATCCTTCAAAGCCGTAAGTTGTGAGTTTGGAGAATATCGACTTGAAATCTACTTGTCCGTCTCCTAGAGATCTAAAACGACCTGCCCTGTTTTTCCAAGATTGAAACCCACTATAGACTCCTTGTTTTCCAGTGGGATTTAGTTCTGCGTCTTTGACATGAAACATTTTAATTTTCTCGTGATAAATATCAATGTGCTGCAAATAATCTAAATGCTGCAGAACAAAGTGGCTAGGATCATATAACATGTTGCAACGTTCATGATTACCTACTTTATCTAGGAACATTTCAAAAGTTATTCCATCAAAAAGATCCTCGCCTGGATGAATCTCATAACATAAATTCACTCCGCATTCATCAAATTGATTAAGAATAGGCTTCCACCTTTTTGCTAGTTCATCAAATGCGGTTTCTACCAAACCATCTGGTCTTTGTGGCCATGGGTACACATACGGCCATGCCAATGCACCTGAAAAAGTAACATGATCTGTTAATCCAAAATTTTTTGAAGCTTTTGCAGCTAGGATTAATTGATTAACAGCCCATTCTTGTCTTGCAGATGGATTTCCTCTGACCTCTGAAGCCGCAAAACCATCAAATACTGAGTCATATGCAGGATGAACAGCTACTAGTTGACCTTGAAGATGTGTCGATAACTCAGTCAGATTTAAATTAAAACTTTTAAGAGTCCCTTTTATTTCATCGCAGTAATCTTTGCTCTCAGATGCTTGCTTTAAATTAATTAATCTCTCATCCCAACTAGGTATCTGAACACCAATGTAACCTAAATTACTTGCCCATTTTGCAATATTTTCTAAGTTATTAAATGGAGCATCATCTCCAGCAAATTGAGCTAAAAATATAGCTGGACCTTTTATAGACATCTCTTACTCCCCTCCTGCGATTTATGTATATTATTACAGATAACTGTTATTTAAAATATTTTAAAACCATGAATAATCTGCATTTCTAAATATTAAAAAAGACTGTATAATCAGCAAAATTGTTATTTAAGAGGAGGATTAATAACATGAGAAAAATACTATCAGTATTTCTAATTCCTGTTTTTGCCTTACTTTTTTCTTTTAATGCTAAGTCAGAGTCTTTGACTCTTGGGTGGGCCGCTTGGGACCCTGCTAATGCCTTACAAGAATTAAGTAAAGAATTTACAGCTGAAACAGGTGTTGAAATGAACTTCGAATTTGTGCCATGGCCAAATTTTGCTGAGAGAATGCTGAACGAGTTAAATAACCAAGGTAAAACTTTTGACTTGTTAATTGGTGACTCACAGTGGATTGGACAAGGAGCTGAATACGGTCACTATGTTAAGTTAAATGATTTCTTTGATGCTAACGGAATTTCAATGGATGACTTTAACCCTGCAACAGTTTACGCATATTCAACATGGCCAAAAGGTTCGCCTAACTATTACGCTCTTCCAGCAATGGGAGATGCTTTAGCATGGGCTTATCGAAAAGATTGGTTTGATAGACCTGAGCTTCAAGCTGAATTTAAAGGTAAACATGGATATGATCTAGGTGTTCCAAAAACATGGGATGAGTTATATGACATGTGTACTTTCTTCCAAGGAAGAGAAATTGATGGACAGGTAAGATACGGTGCAGCTATCAATACAGAGCGTGGATCTGAAGGTATCACCATGGGTGTAACAGCAGCTATGTATGCTTGGGGTATGCAGTACGAAAACCCAGACAATGCATATGAGATGGACGGCTACTTCAACTCTGATGCTTCTGTAGAGGCTGTTGAGTTTTATAAGAAAATGTATGAAGATTGTGCACCTCCAGGACACTCAGATGCTTATATGGTTGCAAATCTTGATGCATACAAATCAGGGCAGGTTGCCTTTCAAATGAACTGGTATGCTTTCTGGCCTGGTGTTTCTAAAGAAGACAGTGATGGAAGAGTCTCTGGTTTCTTCGCTAACCCATGTCAAAACGTTTGTGCAGCTACTCTTGGTGGTCAAGGTATCTCAGTTGTGAGCTACTCTGATAAACAAGACTTAGCACTTGAATACATGAAGTGGTTTGCAAAGCCAGATATTCAACAAAAGTGGTGGGATTTAGGGGGATATTCATGTCATATGGATGTTCTCGGATCACCTGATTTCGTTGACTCAGCCGTTTACGCACAAGGCTTCCTCGACTCAATGGGCATTGTCAAAGACTTTTGGCAAGAGCCTACATTTGTTGAATTAATGCTTCCAATGCAGGAGAGAATTCATGACTACGTTGTGAATGGAAAAGGATCTGCAAAAGAAGCATTAGACAAAATCATTGATGATTGGACTGAAGTCTTCGAAGACGACGGTAAAATTTAATCACTAAATTAAAATATAAAGGGTGGGGTTAATCCCACCCTTCAATCTAAAATATATATGAAAAGTGCTGTTAAAAAATTCAAGGGTTTGTCTGATAAAGCAATTGCTTGGATTTTCATAGCACCAACATTAATTTTATTACTTGCTATAAATATTTATCCTCTCATATATGCCATAAGAATGTCATTTACTAACTTTTACGCCAATAAAATTGGTAGAGAAGTAAAATTTGTTGGTCTTAAGAATTATAAAAAGATACTTGGTAAAGAAGAGATATGGGAGAAGATGCAGATAACTGCACACTTTGTTTGTTGGACATTAGTTTTACAAGCATTAATTGGACTAGGACTCGCTCTACTTTTAAACAAAAAATTTAAAGGCAATGAGCTACTTACAACCTTAATAGTTTTACCAATGATGCTATCTCCTGCTGTTGTAGGAGTATTTTGGACTTACTTATATAATCCTCAAGTTGGTTTGTTTAATTACGTAGTTAACTTTTTTTATGACTTTGGTATTTTTGATATGATTGGCTCNAGCACTTTAGCCCCTTGGTCAATTGTNATTGTCGATACATGGATGTGGACACCTTTTACTATGTTAATTTGTTTGGCAGGCTTAAGATCAATTCCAAACTACCTATACGAGGCCGCAGAAGTAGATAGGGCAAGCAAGTGGCAGCAATTTATTCATATCACATTACCATCAGTACTTCCTTTTTTACTTCTTGCATTATTATTTAGGGGAATTGAAAATTTTAAAATGTTTGATTTAGTAGCGGAACTCACGTCGGGAGGCCCGGGATCTGCGACTGAACTAGCATCAATCAATTTAAAACGCGAGGCTTTTGAAAAATGGAAAACAGGTTACAGCTCTGCTTTTGCTGTAATATTATTCGTTACCATATTTGGCTTTGGAAACGTGTATGTAAAAGTTATGAACAAAATTAAAGAGCGATAATGGATACATCAAGATCACCACTAGAAGCCACTGGATTTTCAAGGAAATTAGCAGCCACTATCATCATTGTTTACATGATTGTGACCCTTATTCCGATAACATGGATGGTTGCCACTAGCTTTAAAAGTGTAGATAGTGCCATCTCATATCCACCAGAGGTCTTTTTTGAGCCATCTTTAGAGGGCTATGTGAATTTATTTACAAATCGATCAAGACAACCCAAGGATTATCTAGACTCTCTCCCACCTCCAGATACATGGTACGAGGAGTTAGTTCGTAGTAGAGAAATGGTCATCACTGGACCATCAAAGTTTTTACCGAGGTATTCCAATTCATTGATAATTGGATTTGGCGCAACGTTCTTTTCGGTATTTTTAGGCTCCTTAGCTGCTTACGCTCTTTCAAGATTTAAAGTCCCACTGAAAGATGATTTGTTATTTTTTATTTTATCTACGAGAATGTTTCCACCAATAGCAGTGGCTGTACCAATATTTATTATGTACAGAAAACTCGGCCTCGGTGACACTCATGTTGGTATGATAATTTTGTACACAGTTGTAAATTTAAGTTTGTCNGTTTGGCTGTTAAAAGGATTTATGGATGAAATACCGAGAGAGTATGAAGAGGCGGCGATGATTGATGGTTACTCTAGAATGCAAGCATTTTTTAAAGTAGTGCTTCCACAAGCAACTACAGGTATAGCTGCTACAGCAATTTTCTGCATGATATTCTCTTGGAATGAATATGCATTCGCTGTGTTACTAACGCAATTTAATGCACAAACTGCACCACCATTTATNCCGACGATAATTGGAGAGGGGGGTCTTGATTGGCCCGCTATTGGAGCAGGGACAACATTATTTTTAATCCCAGTGATGATATTTACAGTTGTATTGAGAAAGCATCTTCTCAGGGGCATAACATTTGGAGCGGTGCGAAAATAATGGCTGAGAAAAAAAGTTTATTGAGAAGAATTTTTAGAAGATCCATTTGGGAAAATGCATCAACTGTTTTAATTTTATTGGGTGTATTTATGCTGATGCAGCCTTTCGCTATGTGGATGTATACATATTCCTTTATCGTTATTTTGGTGGGAACTATCGGATTTGTGATCACAAGTCATTTCCCTGATTAACTATGGCAGAAATAGAAATTAAAAATTTACAAAAATCCTTTGGAGATTTCGTAGCTGTTAAGAACTCCAATCTTATTATTGAAAATAAAGAATTCTTTGTTTTACTCGGTCCTTCAGGTTGTGGAAAAACTACCACTTTGAGAATGATTGCTGGTTTAGAGCTACCGACCTCTGGAAACATATATTTAGATAAGGAAGATGTAGGCTATCTTAGAGCTTCTCAACGAGATATAGCTTTTGTTTTCCAGCTTTTTGCACTCTATCCACACATGAATGTAAGAAATAATCTAGCTTTTCCACTGAAAATGCAAAAACTCTCACGAAGTGAAGTAGATGCAAAAGTTCTGGAAGCTGCAAAACTTCTCAGAATTGATCACTTGTTAAAATCAAAAGTATCATCTTTAGCAGGTGGTGACCGCCAACGTGTTGCACTTGGAAGGGCGCTTGTGAGAAGGCCTAAAGCATTTCTAATGGATGAGCCTTTGGGTACACTTGATGCAGAATTTAGAGAGTTGATGTGTTTGGAATTAAGAAAACTTCATGATGACATCGATGCTACTACAGTTTATGTAACACATGACCAACAAGAGGCTATGTCAATGGCTGATCGAATAGCAGTGATGAATGAGGGAGAGGTGTTGCAGGCAGATTCACCAAAAGTTATTTACAATAAACCCAAAACAAAATTTGTTGCCAATTTTATTGGATCACCTGGCATGAACTTCATACCGATAAATGAAAAAATTTCACCAAGTCAATCAAGTATTAAATTATTAGACTCTTCATTAAATATCCCTGTGCAAAAAGAGGGAACAGACTCAAATGAGAATTTTTTAGGTGTTAGACCAGAGAATTTAAAATTAGTTTCTGAAAATGGCGTAAAAGGTAATGTCTTTGGTGTTGAGTATTTAGGTTCAAGGAAAATTCTCACAATTGAAACTCAACTTGGAAATATAAAAATTAGAGTTGATAGTGACACACAAGTCAATATTAATGAGCAAATTCAATTTGATACACTAAATAACAACCAAATAATTTTCGATGGTTCAAATGATAAGGCCCTTCAAAGTGAGTTTATGAGTTAATGTCTAAAGTAGAGCTACGAAATATTACAAAAATATATGATAAAACTATTAAGGCTTTAGATGAAATTAGCTTTACAGTAAACGATGGAGAGTTTTTTGTATTATTGGGACCAACAGGTGCTGGTAAAACAACAACATTAAGATCAATAGCAGGTTTAGAAAAAATCGATAAAGGAAAGATCCTTTTTGATGATGAAGATTTCACAGAGGCTCAGCCTGCAGCTAGAGACACAGCATTTGTATTTCAGCAATACTCTTTATATCCTCATTATAAGGTTTACGACAATTTAGCCTTTCCTCTTAGATCACCTCTTAGAAAAATCCCAGAGGATAAGATTAGAGAAAAAGTCATAAAAATAGCGGAAATGTTAAAGATTTCAGCTAAATTAGATAATAAAGCTACTGAATTATCAGGGGGAGAAATGCAAAGAGTTGCAATAGGTCGTGCTCTAGTCAGAGACCCTAGTATATATTTAATGGATGAGCCCCTTTCATCCCTTGATGCAAAATTAAGGGAGAGTTTGAGGGTCGAACTTAAAAAAATCCAATTAAATTTAGGCTCTACAATTCTCTACGTTACGCATGATCAAGCTGAAGCGACAACTATGGCAGATCGTATAGGAGTATTAGAAAATGGTAAGATTGCTCAAATTGGTATTCCTGAGGAAATATATAATAACCCAATATCTATTTATGTTGCTAATAGATTAGGCTCCCCAAAAATTAATATTCTAAACAGTGCCATTCTAAATACTTCATCACCAGATAAGACAAGTCAACTTGGTTTAAGACCTGAACACATTAAGATTGGAGAAGGTGAACTTTCTGGTTCGATTAAAACTGTTGAGTCTTTAGGTGCAGAAACTGTGGTTGAGTTAGATTTTAACGGAGCAGAATTATTATCTTTATATCAAGGTACTTTCCAAGGACAAAGAGGAGATAAAGTAAATTTTGCAATTGATCCAAATAAAATTTTATTTTTTGACGAAAAAGGAATTAGCGTGCAATGAGTGTTAATTTTTTAATTCATAGAGCAAAAGAAATTCAAGCAGTGATTGATGATAATGCAAGTGAAATAGAAAAATTGGACCAAGAAATAGGAGATGGGGATCATATTTTTAATGTTCAAAGAGGCATTAAGCTTGTTATTGAATTGGAACCCGTAATAAAGGATTTGCCAATGTCTAAGGCTCTAAACCAAATAGCAATGAAAGTTCTTTCTGGTATTGGTGGCTCATCTGGAGCCTTGTTTGGCACATTATTTATGACTATGGCCAAAGGAAACGATATTGATAATGGTGTTGACTATAAAAAGGCAATAGAAATTTTTGCAGATGGCGTGGAAGCTGTAAAACAAAGAGGCAAAGCAGATGTAGGTGAAAAAACAATGATGGATGTTCTCATACCTGTATCCAACTGCCTCAAAAAAGGTGTCGAGGATAACAAAGATGTTAAAGAGATACTTAGAGAAGCTATAGAAGTGGCGGAAAAAGGGATGTTTTCAACAAAAGATCTTTTAGCTACAAAAGGGAGAGCTTCTTTTTTAGGAGAGCGAGCGAGAGGTCATATAGATCCTGGAGCCAGGTCTTCACAATTAATGATAAAAACTGTCTGTGAGTCAGTGTTAAATAGTTAGGAGGATACTATGAAAAAATTTATGAATTCAGCGGATGACTTTTTAAAGGAGAGTCTGCAAGGTTTTGGTGCTGCGCATCAAGATATAGTCAACTGTCACTACGACCCCAACTTCATCACAAGAGCCACTCCCACAAAAGAGGGAAAGGTAGCTCTGATCAGTGGAGG
>JGI24820J26691_1000222_pt1 | contig 16643 bp, 14 predicted proteins | sample METZYME_5_50m_FD_26691 | JGI IMG/M metagenome (IMG submission 26691) | reverse complement strand
AGTGATTTTGATGTTAAAGAGTTTTTTAAAACAAAAGGTATTAGTATTGATTCACTCAAAGATGATTTAAACAATCATTTAAACAAGAACGTTGTATCTAAAATTGATCAGCAAAAACCGGTTCAACCTACTTTAGGTTTTCAGAGAGTTCTGCAGCGAGCAGTTTTTCATATTCAATCGTCAGGTAAAGGTGTTGTAAAACCAATAAATATTCTTGTTGCAATTTTTTCTGAAAAAGAATCTCATTCGGTTTTTTTATTAAATAAATATAAGTTAAGTAGGCTTGATGTAGTAACTTACTTATCACATGGACCAAAAAACTCTTCTGAAGATGATAAATCAATTGATAAAAATGAAGAAAGCAATAATGAATTATCATCTGAAAACGAGTTCTTAATTAACCTAAATAATTTAGTTTCAAACAACAAAATTGACAAAATTATTGGTAGAAAAAAAGAAATTGAAAGATTAGTACAAATTCTATCTAGACGTAATAAAAATAATCCATTGTTAGTTGGTGAATCTGGTGTTGGAAAAACAGCTATTGCAGAGGGCTTAGCATATCTAATTTCAAAAAAAGAGGTCCCATCAATTATGGAAAATACTATTGTTTACTCATTAGATATCGCTGCATTAATTGCTGGTACAAAATATAGAGGAGATTTTGAAAAACGTCTAAAACAAGTTTTATCATTTTTATCTAAACAAGATAATCCAATTTTATTTATTGACGAAATACACACCATCATTGGTGCTGGCTCTGCTTCAGGTGGATCTTTAGATGTTTCAAATTTACTCAAACCCGCACTTGGAAAGGGTGAAATAAGATGTATTGGATCAACAACATTTCAAGAATACAGAGGAATATTTAATCAAAATCAAGCTTTATCAAGAAGATTTCAAAAAATTGATGTCGTTGAGCCTACATTTGATGAGTGTGAAGAGATTCTTAATGGCATTAAGGATATTTATGAAGACTACCATGATGTAAAGTATTCTGATGAATCAATTAAATCATCAATTGAACTTTCATCAAAATATATTAACGATAGGTTTCTACCAGATAAAGCCATAGATGTTATAGATGAAACTGGTGCGCTATTAAATATAAATAGAAAGAATCAAAAAACTATTAAAGTTTCAAAAAATGATATCGAGATGACAATATCAAAAATTACAAAAATACCGGAACAAACTATTACAACAAGTGATAAAAAAGACCTTAAAAATTTAGAAGAAAATTTAAAGCGCGTTATTTTTGGTCAAAATAAAGCAGTTGCAACACTTTCGAATGCAATTAAATTATCAAGGGTAGGCCTTAGAGATGAGAACAAGACGATTGGTTCTTTCTTGTTTACTGGTCCCACAGGAGTAGGGAAAACAGAAATATCTAAACAATTATCTGAAATTCTTGGCATAGATCTTATTAGATTTGATATGAGTGAGTATATGGAGAGACATACAGTTTCTAGATTAATTGGAGCGCCTCCGGGTTACGTTGGATTTGATCAGGGAGGGCTTTTGACAGAAGCAATAGTAAAGTCTCCACATTGCGTTCTTTTATTAGATGAAATTGAAAAAGCTCATCCAGATATTTTCAATATACTTCTTCAAGTAATGGATGCAGGCCAATTAACTGATAATAACGGACGTAAATCAGATTTTAGAAACGTAATATTGATTATGACAACAAACATAGGTGCTGAACTTTTAAGCAAGAGAAATATAGGTTTTGCTGAATCATCTAATGAATCAGATGCTATGAATTCACTTAAAAGGTTATTTTCACCAGAGTTTAGAAATAGACTTGATGAAACAATACAATTTAATTATTTAGATAAGAGCGTTATCTTATCAATTGTTGATAAGTTTCTTACCAAACTTCAGGCACAGCTTGATAAAAGAAATGTTGAAATACAAGTTTCTAAGAAAGTCATTGAGTGGATTGCTGATAATGGATATGACAAAGAAATGGGTGCAAGGCCTATGGAAAGATTTATATCACAAAACATAAAAAAACCTCTTGTTGATAAATTACTATTTGGAAATCTTAAGAGTGGGGGGTTAATTAAATTAGATATCGAAAAGGGCGAATTAAAATTTACTGATTCTAAATCAGAAGTTAAAGCCTAAATTATCTACCCCTGAAGGTAATCCTTCCAACAGTTAAATCGTAAGGAGTCATTTCTACTTTAACTTTATCACCTGTAGAATTCTAATGTAATGTTTTCTCATCTTACCTGATATATGTGCTGTGATGATATGATCGTTTTCTAATTTAACTTTGAATTTTGTATTTGGAAGAGTTTCAATTACTTCTCCTTCAAATTCTAACTGATCTTCTTTTGACATAGCTGTATTCTACACTATTTAGTGATTAGATTTGTTTAAAGATTTCCTCTGTATTAAATATATTATTGATACCATAATAATTAAAATAAAAAATTCTTTGTAAGCTAGAATTAATATCCATGACAATATAATAAATTGGATAATCGAAGAGGGTGGATCTTTTTCTTCATAATTTCGATCCAACCATGGTGATTCTGATATCTCTGTATATCTATCTCCATATAAAAAAGCTTGAGCACCGTTATAAAAGCCGACATCATTGATAATTAAATTTTCATTTAAAGTTTCTTTCATAGATTCAAATATTTCAGGATAGTCACTGGAAAGTTCTTTTCTCTCATATGGGTCGTTAATAATATCGTAAAGTTCAAAGATTTCTTTTGAATTAATATATATATTTTTTTTAAAATATAATTTCCAATTATCATTAAAGAGAGCTCTCTCATCATTAATAATAATATTTCCTGTTAATACGTTACTTGGAGGAACAATATTGTTATTAAGTAGATCTTGCCATCTATTAACTCCTGTAAAGATTTTTTTATCAAATTTAATTTTAGATGCTGATAAAAGAGTAGGGAGAAGATCATCTACAAAAAAGAATTGATCTGAGATTTTTTTTTCAAGCTTACCTTTATAAAAAATTATTCCAGGAACTCTTATACCACCCTCATATGTAGAGCCTTTGCTACCTCTAAGGCCTCTTGTATTTCCCTTTGAATTCACAATATCTGGTGCAATGACCTCGACAATTGGATTTATGTCATAAACAGGGCCATTATCAGAAAAAAATATAATTATTGTCTCCTCTAATATTTTTTCAGACTCAATAGAGCTAATAATTTTTCCAATTTCTTTATCTAAAATTTGAATATTTGCTGCATATAATCTTTCAGACTTATCATTGATATGTTTTAGTTTTTCAATTTGAGATACTTCAGCTTGAATTGGTGTATGTGGAGCATTAAATGCCACGTAGAGAAATAAAGGTTTTTCTATATCTCTATTTTTTATAATTCTTACAGCTTCATCTGCAATAAGAGTAGTTGAATAACCATCTTCGTATAAAACTTCAGCATTTCTATGCCAGTCCAATCTTCCTGAAAGAGTATGTTCAAAATAATCAATTCCGCCACCAAGGTGACCGTATGTATAATCAAAACCTCGATTACCAGGCAAATATTCATCGCTGAACATGCCCAAATGCCATTTCCCTGATAGAGCTGTTTGATAGCCGGCTTCNTTGAAGTATTCAGGCATAATTTTATGCCTTAGTGGCAAAGCATTTCTCTCTGCAATTGGGTTATTAATAGGTCTGACTACGCCATTTTTTATACTATTTATTCCTGTCATTAATGAAGCTCTAGTAGGACTACAAGTAGGCGCGCTATAAAATCTATTCATTAACAAGCCATCTTTTGCGAGTTTATCGATATTAGGTGTCGATATTGAGCCGCTATTATACGAAACATCACCCCAACCGAGATCATCAGTTAATATGATTATAATGTTAGGTTTGTGATTAAATGAGTAAATTTCTAATGAAAATATTAAAATAAATAAAAACTTAAACTTATTCACAGTTAAAGCATATTACAAATTGAATTATTTAACTATTTAGCTAGAATCTAAGAAAAACAAAGAGGATATTTTATGAGTGATGTAAAAGTATATATGTTAGCAAACCTTCAAATTCATGATCCTGATAAATATAGATTATATGAAAAAGGTTTCTTTCCAATTTTAAAAAAACATAATGGTGAATTTATTACCTATGATGACAATATAGTTCATATTGAAGGCGAAACTCCTATGAAAGGTAGAATTATTTTATTTAGTTTTCCTTCAGCTAAACATGCTGATGAATGGTATTCTGACCCTGAGTATCAAGCAATAAGCGATCATAGGCGTGAAGGAACTACTGCAGTAATAACAAGGATTAACGGATTACCACCAAGATAACAAATAATATAATTTAACATAATATATATTATGCGAACTATTATATATGATGGTATTAGATATCAGAGTGTTTAGGACCACATATAATTGCTTTTAAACCTGCTGCCCCGCCATCAAGTAAGGGCTCCAAAACTCCCAAAAGACCTGTTTCAATTCTCCAGTTAAGATAATTGGCTTGATGTTCAAGAGATTCCCAGTCTTCAATAAGATGAATTGTACTAGTCGAATCTTCAATGTAGGTATCAACTGATATGCATCCATCAAATGATCTTGTGTCAGGTAACGATGCTTTTAAGGTTTCTTTAAGATCATCCAGCATCCCCTCTTTTGCTGGAAACGATACAATAACTAAATTTTTCATATTAACTCCATAAATTATATTTTTATTATATTATTCACTATAAGCATATACATCTTATTGGAGTAATTAAATGCACATAAAAATACTCACTTTTTTATTAATTTCATTAAATATCAGCGCTAATACATTAATGGAACCTACTTCAAAATCTGAAGATTTATACGATGGTGTAATTCTAGATGGAACATATTCTAGTGAAATAGATAAACCATCAGTATATTTAGGATTTGAAGTTGGAGAACGTGTTGCTGCTCCATATCAAATCTCTAATGCAGTTTTAGCTTGGGCTAAACAATCTGATCGTATATTAGTAAAAGAATATGCAAAAAGTCACGAAGGCCGTCCTCTATACGCAATATTTATATCATCACCAGAAAACTTATCTAATTTAGATGAAATTAAAGAAAATATAAATTTACTATCTGATGGAGAAAATACAAATGGAAACAAAGCTAGATCATTAATTGATAAGTTGCCAGCTATTGCATGGATGGCTTATTCAATTCATGGAAATGAGACGTCTGGTGCAGATGCTGCTTTAGCTGCAATATACCATTTTATAGCCAGTGAAGATTCTGAAACCATTGAGATGCTTGATAAAATGCTGATCATCATTGATCCGATGATGAATCCAGATGGTAGAGCAAGATTTGCTAAATCTTTACAGGAATACAGAGGAACATCTCCAAATTATGATGATCAATCTTTGCTACATACAGGTGATTGGCCCTACGGAAGAACAAATCATTATTTTTTTGATCTGAATAGAGATTGGATATATTTAACTCAACCTGAAACTCAAGGAAGAGTTAAACTTATTAATGAATGGAATCCACAAATACTCGTCGATGCGCATGAGATGGGACCTCAAGATACATTTATGACGGGCCCTCCCAGAGAACCTATAAATAAAAACATTGATAAAGATTTATTAAAGTGGGGAAATATATTTGCACAAGACCAAGGAAATGCATTTGATGATAGAAACTGGCGTTTTTATACTGGAGAATGGCATGAAGATTTGTATCCTGGTTATTCTTTTTATGCTCAATTTAGNGGTACTTTAGGAATTTTGTATGAACAATCCAGAATGGCTGANGATGGCGTAAGAAGANCTGAAGGANCAATTCAATCATATAAAGAATCAGTTCATCATCAGTATGTAAGNACCATGGTNAACCTAAGAACCCTTCTCAATAACTCGAAAGAAATGTATCAAGATTATTGGGAAGGNAGAAAATATAACGTATCAAGAGACAGCAAATATGCCAATAAATCNTATGTCATATTGCCAACAAAAAATAANACNAGAATCAATACACTTGCAGAAAAATTAAAATTCCAAGATATTAAAATCTATAAAAATAATAAACCTATTCTTGTAAAAAATATTTTAAAACAAACTGGAGATATAGAAGAAAATTTCACTATTCCACCAGGAAGTATGATTATTCCAAATCGCCAAGCTGAAGCCCCTCTTATAGCAGCGATAATGGAATTCGATGCTGAAATAGATGAAGAAGTGCTTATTGAAGAAAAACAGAGCGTTCTAAGAGACGGCTCCTCAATAATGTATGACACAACGGCATTTAATTTTTCAATGGTATATGGTCTTGAGGCTATCACTGTTTCTGAAAACATAAGTTCAAATTTAGATATTTGGGAATCTTCAGTAACTTCTATCGATGTCGATAAAGACGCTGTAATGTGGGCAACAGAAGGAATAGATGACAATTCAGTAGCCTTTGCTGCAAGATTGATGGAACAAGATATTCAAGTAAGAATTCTAGATAAGGAAGCTACTTTGTCAGGATATGATCTATCACGAGGAAGTGTNNTAGTTATNAAAATGGATAATGCAAAAATAGATGATTTAANTGGAATTATTAAAAAAGTGGCTTCTGATTTAGATATTTCAATTATTTCACTTGATACAGGTTTTGGGCCTGAAGAACTTCCTGATTGGGGTGGAAGACATTTTAGATTACTTAAAAAACCTCAAATAGCAATACTGAGCCATGAGGGATTTAACTCATATGACGTTGGAGTTAGCTGGTGGTCAATTGATCATCATTTAGGGATCAGACATAGTCAGCTTAATACATCTATATTGAATTATGCTGACTTGAGAAGATATAACACGATTATTGTTCCAAGCGGATGGGCGCTTGATGATATTTCAAAAAAATCATTAAATGACTGGGTTAAACAAGGCGGTACATTAATTGCTCACAATTATGGAACTAGATCTTTAATTGGTGAAAATGGCATAGGTAATGTTAAACATTTAAGTGATACATTTGATAAAAGTGGGGATTATGATTTTGATTTGCAAAGAGAAATTTACTCACTTGAAAACGATATTGATAAAGAAGGAGCTCTAAATAATAAAGTTGATCTGGATATTAATTATCCATGGGAGAATGCAGAAAATATATCTGTTGATTTAAAGAAAAGGGATAAGTGGCAATCAATATTTATGCCTTCTGGTGCAATGGTCGCTGGACGAACAGATCAAGAACATTGGTTAACATTTGGATCAATTGATACGTTGCCAGTCTTATATGGTAACTACCCTATCCTTATGACTAGTGATAATGCACAAGCAGCAGTTAGAATTGGTGAATTGACAAACGATCCGACAAAAGAAACAGCTAGAGCTATTAATTGGTCAACACTGCCAGCTGGTAAAGACATTAATGTAAGAATGAGCGGCTTAGTTTGGCCTGAAGCATCTCAAAGAATCGCAAATTCTGCATATTTAACTAGAGAAAAAATTGGCAAAGGACAATTAATATTATTTTCTGGTGAACCAAATTATAGAGGATCAGCACTTGGAACAAATAGATTATGGCTAAATGCTGTTGTTTATGGAGCTGGATTAGGAACAAATCAAAAGGTTATTCTATAAAATAAATGCAGTCCTTAAGAGATTTATGGAAAATTGCAACTGCCTATCTTGTTGGAAGTTTTGCTTTAATACAGTTTGTAAATATTGCCCTACCGTATTTTGAAGTTGAATCAATTTTAGGATTGAGTTCTGATATATTAATGCGTTTTTTATTTATTGGTCTTCCAATTGGATTACCTCTGGTTCTTGTAATTGGTTTTGCATTAAATAAAAAAGGCTTAATCAATCAAATATCTTCAACTGATAATAAGGATAATACTGGTTCTTATAAACAAAAAATTGCTGTTGTTCCATTTACAAACCTAAACAAAGACGAAGATGGTGCTTTTTTAGTTGATGGTATTGTTGAAGATCTTATAACAGAATTTTCGATGATTAAGGAAATTGAAATTTTATCAAGACAATCTTGTTTTGACTTCAGAGAAAAAAATTATTCTTTAGATGAATTTAGAAAAGATTTTGGTATTGATTATGTAGTCTCAGGAAGTATTCGGATTATCAGTGAGAGAATTAGAATATCTGTTGAACTTTCCGAATTAAATGAAGGTAAAGTTATTTGGGGAAATAAATATGACAGAGTAAAAGAAGACATTTTTGATATTCAGGATGAGATAGTTAGAAAAATTACTATTTCTTTAATTGGTGAAATTGAATTATCAAGTCTTGAAAGAGCAAAAAGAAAACCAACAGAAAATATGAATTCTTATGAGTGTCTGTTGAAAGGAAAGGAATTACATCACAAATTTACAAAAGAAGACAATCAAGAATCTATAAAAGCTCTAGATCAGTCAATTAAAGCTGATTCTAATAATTCTCAAGCATTTGCATGGAAGGCATGTGCTCTTGGCCAAGCTTTTGGGCGAGGATATCGTGAAGATACTGATACTTTGATGAAAGAGATAATGGATAATATTAATAAGGCTGTCGAACTTAATAATAATGATTTTGAAGCTCATAGAATGTTAGCTGAAGTTCATCTTTCTCTTCATGATTTTGATAAAGCTATAGATCATGGTGGAAAAGCCTATCAACTTAATCCAAATGATCCTAGAGTATCTTCAGTTTACGGTGAAATATTAATAAGAACGGGTAATCTAGATGAAGGAATAAAACATCTAGAAAAAGCATATGAGTTAGATCCAATACCTCAAGGACAAAATACTTCAGATAGAAGAATTTATGCTCTTTTAACAGGATATTATTTTTTAAATAATATTGAAAAATGCAATGAGTTAATTAATAAAATCACAGAGTTAGATTTTAAATCTTGGTTGTTATCATATGATGTATTCACAAAAAATAATATTGAAGTAAATAATCAAAAATGGTTTGCAAAAGGTTTACAAAAATTCTCTAACTTTGACGTTAATATGGAAGTTGACCGATTTCATTTAAATAATAATAACTTACAATCAGAACTTATAAGTACTGCAAAGCAACTACTAAACAATGAGCTATAACATATGATCTATTCAAATATCCTTGAAACTATTGGAAATACACCGTCTGTAAAGATTAAAAATATCTCTATAAATAATACAAATATTTATGTTAAAGCTGAATACTTTAATCCTGCTAGTTCAGTAAAAGATCGTTTAGCTATAAGCATAATCGAGAATGCAGAAAAAAATGGATCTATAGAAAAAGGCCAGACAGTTGTTGAGGCAACTAGCGGTAATACAGGCATCGGTCTTGCTATGGTTTGTGCAGCTAAAAATTATCCTCTAGTAGTAACAATGCCAGATAGTGCATCTATTGAAAGACGAAAATTAATGAGATTTCTTGGAGCAAGAGTAATTTTAACTCCTGCATCTGAGGGAGGAACTGGTGCATATGATATTGCAAAAAGATTAGTTCATAAAAACAATTGGTTTTTTGCAAGACAATTTGAAAATGAAGATAACGCAAATATTCACGAAGAAACAACAGGTATTGAAATATATAATGACTTCAAAGATATCGGATTAGATTATTGGGTTTCTGGTTACGGAACTGGAGGAACTTTCACGGGTGTTTCAAGGACTCTTCGAGAAAAACTTCCTAATACAAAATTAATATTAACGGAGCCTGATGTAGCCCCGTTAATTGCTAGTGAACATGAGCAAAGTAGAAATAGTGATGGTTCGGCTGCTGAGTCTCACCCAGCTTGGAATCCTCATCCAATTCAAGGATGGACAACTGATTTTATACCTCTCGTTTTACAAGAATCTATTGATAAAGAATACTATGATGAATTAATACCAGTTTCTGGTGAAGACGGATTATTTTGGTCACATGAGTTAGCAAAAAAAGAAGGTATTATAACTGGGGTCTCAGGCGGATCAACATTTGCTATAGCAGTTGAAGTAGCTAAAAAAGCGCCAAAAGGTTCAAATATTTTATGTATGCTCCCTGATACCGCAGAAAGGTATATGTCTAGTGTGTTATTTGATTCTATTGAACCAGAAATGAACGAGGAAGAACAAAAACTTTACAACTCGGTTTAAAATTTAAAGCTTTTTAGCAGGAATTCCAGCTACGGTTGTTTCATCTTCTACATCCTTTAGAACAAGACTGCCAGCAGCAACTTTTGCATTTTTACCTATGGTTATATTTCCCAAAATAGTACTAGATGCAAAAATAGAGGCACCAGATTTAATTTTTGGATGTCTATCACCAATTTCAAAGCCTTTTCCACCAAGCGTAACCCCTTGATATATGGAAACATTTTCATCGATTTTCGAAGTTTCCCCTATTACAACACCAGTAGCATGATCAATCATCACACCACCCTTTATTTTTGCAGCAGGATGAATATCAACACCAAAAACCTCTGATGCCCTATTTTGAAAAAAAAGTGCCATTGTATGTCTATCGTCATTCCATAAGCAATTTGCAGCTCTGTATGTTGCTAATCCTTGAAAGCCCTTATAAAACAAAATTGGTGTTGAAAAATATTTACAAGCCGGATCATGGTCTTTGAAAAAAACAATATCATTTATTAAATCTTGTTCTATATGTTCACATTTATGATAGACGTCCAAAATAAAGTCTTTAATTTTGTTTGATGATAATGCATCACTATTGAGTTTCGATGCTAGAACAGATGCAACTGAGTTAATTAAATTATCTTGAGATAAAATTAATTTGGTNAAATANGGTTCAAGTGAAGGCTCAGCTTCAATTCTTAACTTAACCTCATTTTGAATTTCTTTCCAAATATTCATATCAATAATTAATGAAAAAATGCATCAGTTTATTCTATATATAAACCAAAGCCCTCTTGGAGACCTATAATGTCGTTGTGAGTATTTTTATTTGTAGATAGATAAAAGTCCTTAGACTCTTTAGTAAATAAAATGTAATTCAAAAGATCAGTATCTTTTTTTGAAAAGTCTTTTATATTGTTTGATTTACAAAATTCTGAGAAATCTTTTCTATATTCACTTATGGTCATAATTTCAGAATCATCGTCTGGAATATTTTTATCAATCTTTTTTAGAAGATTTGAATTTACTTTCCCAGGAATTTTTCCATATTTACCATTAACCAGGTCAACAAACTCTTTGTTTAAGGTCTTATATCTTTGACCATCTAAAACATTCATTAATGCCTGCGCTCCTACGATTTGAGATGATGGAGTTACTAGTGGTACGAAACCAACGTCCTCTCTAATTCTTGGTATTTCATCAATTAAATCTTTTAATCTATGTTGTTTATTTAGATCTACTAACTGTTTTTCTAGAATACTTAACATTCCACCAGGCACTTGATATAAAAGCATATTAATATCAACCCCTCTCATTGAACCCTCATATTGAACATATTTTGGTCTAATCGCCTGAAAATGTTCAGCTATATTTGTTAAGAGATTCATATCAAATGGGTTTTCATCATCTTTATATATCATCGATATAAAGCTTTCTGTTGCAGTATGAGCATATAAATTACTGAATGATGATATTGATGTATCGATGTTATCAACTCCAGCCTCATAAGCCTTTAAATTTGTAGCATCAGCCAAACCAGTTGTAGAGTGAGTATGAAGGTGGATTGGTATTTTTAGATTTTTTTTAAGTTTTTTAATAAGCTCGTACCCAACATTTGGTCTTAAAAGACCTGCCATATCTTTGATTGCTAATGATTTAGCTCCAATATCTTCAATATCCTTAGCCAATTTTATCCAATATTTCTCATTATGAACTGGGCTAGTTGTGTAACATATGGTGCCTTGAGAATTTTCTTTCTCTTTATTTACAAATTCTATAGAGGGTTTAATATTATCAATATCATTTAAAGCATCAAAAATTCTAAAAATATTTATGCCCTCTTTTGCTGCATTTTTTATAAATAACTCAATAACTGAATTATCATATTCTTTATAGCCAACCAGATTTTTTCCTCTTAAAAGCATCTGAAGTTTAGTTTTTTTAAATTTCTTNTTAAAAACTTTTAATCTGTCCCANGGATTTTCATTTAAAAATCTTAGGCAGCAGTCATATGTAGCTCCACCCCAAACTTCAAGAGATGAATACCCGACTTTATCAAGCTTTGATAATACTGGTAGCATATCTTCAGTCTTCATCCGTGTTGCAATTAATGATTGCTGACCATCTCTNAGGACTACTTCAGTGATATTGGGTTTATTTNNAGGCATATATTTAGTAGATTAATTAANTGTATTTTAATTTATATTGAAAAAAATATAAAACTAGCCATNCGGCTAGTTTTATAAAAACGAATTATTAATCAATAAATATNGTATGTTCCTTGCCTGATTCAGAGACTCTAATAACTAGTAAATCTGAACAAGAATCTTCTAATTCAGGAGCATCTGATTCACCGCCATGAACCCAATCAGATCTTTCGAACCAATATTCGTTGTCTGAATATGTCTTCCAATCACCTGATGATTTTGATTGTGAGAGACCATCTAAAACATATACCAATGTGCCTGAAGCTGGATGAAAGTGTTTTGGTACTACATCTTGATCACAGGTTTTTCTTCTTTCAACATGCATCTCCATTCCATTTCCCATATCAAAAACTTCTGAAGACATTAGACCTGGAAATGACTGTTCTTCGGCATGATTATCAGAAAAAAGATTTAATGAAATTATCATTAATAGTGAAATAAAATAATTTAAAAACATAATATTTTTCCTCCCCGGAAAACATCATAAAAGTATCTTTATAATGTTTTAATTTATAAATAATTTGTATTGTATCTAACTAAAANCAAATATTTATATTATTATAAATGTATTCATAAATAAGGGAGAATAATATGACAAGTGAATATGAAATTTTTAGCATTATGCATATGGGATTCATCCAAAATGCTATGTATTTTGTAGGATTCGTTCTATTTACATGGCTAGGNTTTAGAATGGCTAATAATATCTATAACAATCCTGATTCAAATATGCTAGGCAGAGTTCTTACTTCTGCATTTGTTGTTTTAGTTGCATTGTCGATGTATAACCTTCAACAAATTGGTGGAGCAATTCTTGGCACAGCAGTAATGCAACTAGGTGACATAGGTGCTGCGTCCGCAGAAAGAATGCAACAATATGTGGATTCACCATTGAGAGTGGGAGGCACATTACAGACAGTGTTTGTTGTTCTAATATTAGTATTTCAATTAGCGCTTACTTGGACTAAGAAGTAAGATTGATTCTTTAGGGGGTATGAACTACCCCCTTTTTTTATGATTAAAAATAAATTAACTAGTCAATTGTTATGTGTATTTATATACATAGTTTCATTCTATTTATCCTATATTCTTACACCAGAAGCAATTAATGGTATTTGGCTTAAAATTTTAATATGGCATTTATATGCTACATTATTTATATATATAGGAAGTGTTATTTTAAATAACTCAAGTCTATATGATCCTTTTTGGTCAGTAGCACCAGTACCAATAGTAATTTATTTAGCACTAGAGTCTGATAATTCTATTACATTAGACTTACTGGTTCTCACTCCAATAATATTTTGGGCTGCAAGATTGACNAGAAACTGGATTATTAGTTGGAGAGGTTTTGAACATGAAGATTTTAGATATATTGATTTAAAAAATACTAATAGAATAAATGCAGAATTTAGAAATTTTTTTGGGATACATTTATTTCCAACATTAATTGTTAATCTATGTCTTTATCCACTAATTTTTATATTTTCAAATAACGCATTTGTAACTCCATTTTTATACATAGCATCATTATTTACCTTTATGTCAGTTGTGCTTGAAACTATTGCAGATGAGCAAATGAGAGAATTTAGGAAAGATCCTTTGAATAAAGGCAAAACAATGAAATATAAATTATGGAAGTATTCGAGGCATCCAAATTATCTTGGTGAAATTGGTTTTTGGTTTGGTATTTACTTCATGGGTATAAGCTCTGGCTTAGCTCCATTTTGGATTGTATTATGCCCCCTTTCTATGTTGGCTCTTTTTGTATTTGCATCTTGCCCTATGATGGATAATAGAAGTTTAGAGAATAGGCCAGACTATAAAGAATATATGGACAAAACATCTCAACTTCTTTTGTTACCTCCAAAAAGTTAAGTTTGAGATAAGATTAATATTATGTAAAATTAATAAACATGAATGATTCTAATATTGTACAAAAATTCATATGGTTCTCTGAAAGAGCTATATTATTGTCAATTGCACTTGCTACTTTATTTGCAACTGCTTCTGAAATTATAAGAATTATTAATGTTCAAGAAGTTAATCTAAGTGATTTATTTCTATTATTTATTTATGCTGAAGTATTAGGAATGGTAGCTTCATTTTATGCAAATAATAGAATACCAGTAACATTGCCATTAATTATTGCTATGACTGCCCTGACAAGAATGATAATACTTCAGAGTAAAGATCTTAATGCTATCAATATTATTTATGAAGCCACTGGGATACTAATTCTAGCAATATCCGCATATATAATGACTCTTAAGGACAAAATAAGTCTCAAAAAACTTTTGTTAAGAGAAAAGATAGATGAATCTGACATTCCAGATTAATTGAAACAACTAAATTTTTAATTCACTCATCGAATCACAGATCGAATTAAATTCTTTTACTATTTCGTCTATTATCTGTTGTACAGGTTTTATTTCATCGATTAATCCAGATGACTGACCAGATAAAGCAGGAGCTGCTTCCATGTCACCTCCAAAATATAAATCTTTGATATTCATTAGAGCTGTCATATCCATTTCACCCTTTTCATCAATGTCTTTAGTTAAGTCTGTTTTCAGTGCTCTAATCACTGGTTTTGATTTTTTATTTAAGATATATGTGCCATCAATTCCAGAATTAATAATTTTATTTTTAAAATTATCATGAACTGGGCTCTCTTGACTTGAAACAAATCTTGTTCCCATTTGAATTCCCTCTGCGCCTGCAGCAAATACAGCAGCCATTCCTGCTCCGTCTGCAATACCTCCTGCGGCAATTATTGGCAAGTCTAAATTTTGTTTTATTGATTGAATTAGAACTAAAAGACCAACCTCAATTGGACTTTTAAATCCTCCACCTTCTGTTCCCTCAACAACAAGACCATCAACACCAGCATTTGCTGCTTTAATTGCACCTTCTAGACTTGGAACAGCGTGATAGACAGTTATTCCTGCATCTTTTAATGTTCCAACATATTTTGTAGGATCGCCTGCAGAAGTTGTTACAAATCTAACACCCGATTCAACACAAAAATTAACCATTGAATCATCTTTGAGAAATAATAAAGGTAAATTAACTCCGAATGGTTTATCAGTTAATTCTGACATCATTTGAATTTCTTTTTTACAATTATCAATTTCACCAGATGAAGTTTCTATTATTCCCATTCCACCTGCTTCACAAACTGCTGATGCAAGTCGACTTCTTGCTATCCAACCCATTGGAGCTTGAATAATGGGATATTTTGATCCTGTATGAGCTGTAACTCTATTCATTAGATAATTGTATATATAAATTTATAAAATAGAATTCTTATCTAGGACTTTCTTTTCAACGCTAAATCCCTCAGGATTTCCATTAATAAAGTCAATAATTAGTTGGGCATACTCAGGTCCTGCCTCCTCTTGTACAAAGTGTCCTGGACCATTGATTACAATTTCATTTGCAGTTGGTATTCTCTTTAATAACTTAACAATTTCTGGATTATTACCAGTAACTGGATCATTATCTGAGTTTGCAATCAAAAAAGGTTTATTCCATTTTTCTAAGACTTTTCTATATGCCATTTCATTTTTTCTAATTTCGCTTGGAATTAAATAAGGAAAAATTTGCGCTCCTGCTTTATAAGATGCATTTGGGTATGGAGCCTCATAAGCATAACTCTCTTCTTCAGAAACAGATCCAAGAACTCTCATAATACCGCCAATATCAATATTATCTGTATAGGTTGAATATCTAATCCAATTTGTGAATCCATCGCCACCAACAAATTCTTCCCAGGTTGCCGGTCCCTGCAACCATATCGTAAATTTAAATATTGGCCATAATATATAACTTCGTAAATCATTTACAAAACCTCTTCCAGTTGCGGGTAAGCTAGTGTTAGTCGCAATGATCCTATCAAATCTTTCTGGTTCTTCTGCTAAAACTCTTAATCCTACTGGACCACCCCAATCATGAAAATGAGCAGTAATATTATTTAAATCTAATTCAACAATTAACTGAGTCATTTTGTCTACATGCATTTGATGCGAATAGTCACTTGTTAAGATATATTTATCTGATTTACCGAATCCAACCATATCTGGTGCAATAACTCTAAACCCTTCGTTGACAAGTGTTGGTATCATCTTTCTAAATAAATAACTCCATGTAGGTTCTCCGTGGAGTAGATAGATAATCTGACCATCTTTAGGTCCTTCGTCAATATAATGGATTCTTGTATCGTCAATAGTTAAATAATTTGCTTTAAACGGATAGTCTTTTAAGTTTTCAAATCGTTCATCTGGGGTTCTTAATATACCAGGTGAAACTAAATTAAATCTATCATAATTAATTGATGGTTCAGAGTTTCTAATATATAGAAATAGTCCTATGCATATAAC
>JGI24820J26691_1000219_pt1 | contig 16689 bp, 16 predicted proteins | sample METZYME_5_50m_FD_26691 | JGI IMG/M metagenome (IMG submission 26691) | reverse complement strand
TAAATAAGAATACCGAAATCAAAAAAGGCGCAAACTCTTTCCTAAATGTTGAGTTTGCGCCTTTTTCTTTGAAAAACGATTCTCTTTTCTCTCATGAGTTCAATGATCTTTACTCTTCTTCTAAAGGTCCTGTTGAAGAGAGTGAATACGTATTTATAAAAGGAAATCGTCTTGAAGAAAGATTCAAGAAAATTGATGAAAATAGAAATTTTCATATAGGAGAAATTGGTTTTGGTATAGGTTTAAATTTTCTTACTACCTGCAGAGCTTGGTTAAAGCTAACTAAAGGTAATCAGACTCTAGAATTTACCTCCTTTGATAAACAAATCTTTCAATTGAAGGATTTTAAGACATACACCAGCCAGTTATCAGGATTAGAGGAATATGGACACGTATTCGAAAAATCTTATCCTTATAATATAGAAGGTGTTCAGAAGTTTTCGTTGTTTGACGGAAGAGTCATCTTAAATCTAGTAATAGGAGATATTTCCAAAACCATTGAGTATCTAACTTCTCTCAATCAAGTTGATGCGTGGTTTTTGGATGGTTTTACGCCCGCAAAGAATCCTCAGCTTTGGAGCGATGTTCTATTGAACGCAATTGGAAAGACCTGCATCGATGGCAGCACTTACTCTACTTATACATCCTCTGGTATGGTCAAAAAAAATCTTGCTCAATCAGGTTTTAGTGTTGAGAAGATAGAAGGATTTTCTAATAAAAGGCACATGCTCCATGGGCAGTCTCTTTCCAAAAATTTATACAAATCATCTTCAAAGAAAAAAATTGCGATTATAGGTGCAGGTATTTCTGGATGCATCCTTGCTCACGTTCTTTCAAAAAAAGGGCAAGAAGTAGATCTGTACGAAAAGTCAAATTCCATTTGCTCTGGTGCTTCTGATCATAAATTACTCGTAACTTACCCTAGGTTGTCAGCTCACGATACCTCTTTTGGTAGATTTAGTATTCAATCATACTTACATGCAATAAAATTTTACGAAAGCTTAAATAGTAAGGCATGGAAAAAAACTGGTGTTCTCATGCTAAATCACGATGAGGCATCAAAAAAAAGAAACGATGCTTTGTTAAGTAAAAGAAGTGATGATTTAATTTATCAGTATGTGGATGTTAAGGAAGCATCTGATATTTCAGGGATAAACCTCATGCATGAAGGACTATACTTCAAAGATGCTGGTTATATCATTCCTAATGAAATGTGTAATTTTCTAGTGGATAGTCCAAACATATCAGTTTTTAGATCTTCTGAAGTAAATAACCTTTCAAATTCAAAAGATAAAGTTACCTTTACAATAGGCAATGACATATTTGAATATGATGAAGTTTGTATATGCACGGGAAGCAGCTCAGATGATCTAATTGCACTCAATGGGTCAAGTTTAAAAAGAGGACAAGTTAGTATTGTTAAAAGCGAAGAATCACTTAAAGACATCAGAGTACCGGTCTGTGCAAAAGGTTACATATCTCCTATGGTTGACGGGATTCATCTCGTAGGCTCTAGTTACAGTAATCATCTAGATACCGAAATTCGAGAAGATGAGCATGCCTCAAATTTAAGAAATCTAAAAATTATTTACAGTGGTGATCCTGTAATTAAATCAGGTAAGGCTGGTTTAAGAGCTGTATCAAAAGACCATGTTCCTATCGCTGGAAATCTCGAAGGGATATTTATAAATACCTGCCATGGATCTAAAGCATCTATAACGGCGCCAATTTGTGCCGAAGTTGTAGCATGCAAAATGCTCAACCTCTCTCCTCCCTTAGAGAAGAGTGAGTTGGATGCGCTTTCCCCCTTGAGATTTAATTAAAGCTAGATAAAACTTCCTCTACTAAAGCATTTACACTACTTTGATCATATTGATCACTTGGCCTTGTAAACCTCGTAAATGCATACCACACTACGTCGTTAGTCTTGCTATCATGGAATCTTATCGCTATTTCATCCTTTTCAGACCTAACATATCTTTGATCTCGAGAATCAAAATATCTATAGCCGTAATAACCATATCCACCAAGATCTGAAGACCTCTCTACTTCTCTCTGAGTTCCTAGATAAAATTTTACAAGAACATCAGCATTATCAGACTTTGTTAAACCCTTCTGAGTCAAAACTGAGTCTAGTGATCTTGATATTCTCTGAATGAGAATTGGATTTATACTGATTAAATCATCTTGTTTTTCCAAGTTAGGAGGGATGACTGAAAAGGTTTTATATGAAGATAAATTGTACTCTTTGTCAGAATCAGACTGAACCTTGAGGGTAGTTGCACAAGAAGAAAACAGCAATATGGAAACCGTAATTAATATGGTTCTAAGTTTTAAATTCATATGTGAATTTTAGAAAAAAAAGAATCTTTTTCCTAATTTTTTCTTACATCTTTCATACTGAACCCTATACCTGTCTGCTTGACGTTGAACATTATCTGCAACCGACAAAAGCCAAGGTTTAGTTCTATAGCTTCCTCTTTTATAACCTCCCCTTCCCTCGTGATAAGCCAAGTAGAGAGCCCTTGCATTACTCATAGAAATACCAAGCTGCTTGTGAGTTTTGTAGTTATACCAGCCTACAAAATCTACTGAGTCTTCGAAATCATTTCTGCTTTTAAACCAACCTCCTCTATCTTGTAAATACATTTCCCAAGTCCCATCTACAGCTTGAGCGTACCCTCTAGCGCTTGTTACTCTTTTCCAGGGAATAAAACCAAGAAGCTTTGTTCTTTCAGGTCTAGCATCAGCTCTAAAGCTAGACTCTTGCTTAATAATTGCCATAGAGACATAGACGGGAATTTTCCATCTTTTTTCGGTTTTCTTTGCTGCTTTATACCAGCTATAACGTTCCTTAAATATCTTGCANACATCAGTGGTAGTACTGGGNGGACTATTTGACGCGCAAGATACTAAGAAAACAATTAATATACTTAGTAAAAACTTCTTCATTTAANTGTTCAAGATCCTTATAGCNTCGTCTTCTTCAAGAATCTTAATACCCAAATCACTAGCTTTCTTTAGTTTTGANCCAGGTTTATCCCCCACTATTAAAAAATCTGTTTTAGAAGAAACTGAGCTTGAAACGCGTGCTCCAACTCTTATCAATTCCTCCTTTAGCTGGCTTCGGGCGATACTATTAAAAGATCCTGTTATCACAATTGACTTCGAACTAAATGGATTATTATTAGTTATCTCTACCTCTTTTGGATCTACACCTAGAGCCAAAAGCTCTTGCACCATGGAAACATTTTTTTTGTCTTCAAGAAATTCTAAAATGTATCCAGACGCAATTGGTCCAATGTCATTTATCTCAAGTAAGTCATCTTCATNAGCNTCTAAAAACCTTTTNATGTTTCTGAAGTTGAGTGCCAAATTCATAGCNGTAGCTTCTCCTACCTCTCTGATTCCTAAAGCGTATATAAATCTGGATAAAGGTACNACTTTTCCAGCTTGAATTGAGTCGATAAGATTATTGGCGGATTTTTCTGCGAAACCATCTAAATCAATTACATCTTCAACTTTCAATTTAAATAAATCACCAAAATTTAAAACTAATTTCTTCTCCACAAGCAACTCTATTATTCTTTCTCCGAGTCCATCAATATTAAAAGCATTTCTTGATACAAAATGTATCAACGATTCTGATTTTTGCGCGGGGCATGCTTGACCAGCATTACAACGAAGAATGGCATCACCTTCAGGCTTACTGAGTTGAGTTTTACAAGAGGGACATTTTTTTGGCGGAGAAATTTTTGAAGAAAGTTTCTTTCTTTTATTTATATCAACTGAAATTATTTGAGGAATAACATCACCGGCTCTCTTGACCTTTACAGTATCTCCCTCTCTGACGTCAAGGCGCTCAATCTCATCAAAATTATGGATACTCGCATGGGAAACTACTACTCCACCAATATTTACAGGATTGAATTCAGCCACCGGCGTGATGCTACCCACTCTTCCAACCTGAAAAGAAATCTTTTTGATATAAGTCGTACCAACTTCTGCAGGAAATTTTCTTGCTATAGCCCATCTTGGAGCTCTTGAAACCTGTCCAAGGGAGGTTTGTTTTTTTAGGTCATTCACTTTGTACACAACGCCGTCAATTTCGTAAGGCAACTCTTCTCTTTTGCTAGTTATGTATGCGAAGTATTCCTCACAATCCTCTACATCATTAGCCACTTTAGTTAAGGGGTTTACAGGCAAACCCCAAGAATTATATAACTTCAATATTTCATGCTGTGACTCAGGCATTTCAAATTTATTCTCATCGACATGTCCAATTCCATGAGCGAAGTACTTCAAGGGGCGAGAAGCAGTGACTGATGGATCTAGCTGACGAAGACTCCCTGCCGCAGCATTTCTAGGATTGGCAAAAGTTTTTTCACCAGACTTTTTAGCTTTCTTGTTTTCTCTATCAAAGTCTTTCTTTTCAATAAATACTTCACCTCTTATTTCTATGAGTTTTGGAAATTCAGATTGCTCTCCTATTAGAGTAAGAGGAATTGTATTGAGAGTTTTGACATTGTGAGTAATATCCTCGCCAACTTTCCCATCTCCTCTTGTTGTAGCAATCTCAAGATGGCCTCCTCTATAAGTGAGATTTACTGCTATTCCGTCCAACTTTGGTTCACAAGAATATTCCACTGATTCATTTCCAATTAGCCTATCTAAAATTCTCTTATTGAAATCCTTCATATCATCAATATCGAAAGCATTATCCAGCGAAAGCATCGGAGCTATGTGTTCTACTTTTTTAAATCCATCAAGAAGTTTTCCACCAACCCTCTGAGAGGGAGAAAAATCAAAAAGGTACTCGGGAAATTTTTCTTCAAGCTCCAAGAGCTCGTTAAATAAAGCGTCGTATTCGTGATCTTCTATTGTTGGTTTATCAAGAGAGTGGTAATTGTGAGCATGAAGATTTATAAGTTGGTGCAGTTCTTGAACTCGCTCCTTTATGCTTAAAGTATCCTTCATTAATGAATGACCTAGCTTGCTGAAGCAAGAAACTGCCTTTGATGCTCATGAAATTGATACTTCATATGCTCAATCATTTGGTTGGTCATTAAATTTCTATCTTCATCAAGGATCTTGCATTGGAAGGTATCTTGAAGGCTCTGTGAAACTTCAATAAATAATTCAAAAGCTTCTACGGGATTAGTATGGCCAGTTGGGTCTAAAACTAGAGCGATATCATCAGAAGAAATATTATCATTAAACGTGCCTGGATTTTTACCATTGATGATACTAAAAGCAGAGTTGTTTTCATGATCTAAAATAGTAAAAAAACCTTTTTCTTCAATCCTAAAATTATAAAAAACTAAAGCCTGCGATAAAGATGTCTCCGAAAAAATTAAATTTGCATCATCATGAAGGTGGATTATGTTCAAGTTAAGTGCAGGAGAAAATTCTGTTTCCTCTTCTATTTCTTTTTCTTGTGAGGAAAGGCTCTCTTCCTTATCATCAAAAGCCTGCCACTCTTCCTCAAAATCCAAACTGCTTTGAACAGAATTATCCATAAGTTCAACTTTCAATTTACTTCTTCTTATTCGCACTGCCCGTCTTATACCGTCGATGAATACCAATGCAAGCAAGCATCCAATTAATAAAGTGAGTATTTCAGCTAGATTAAACATTTTAACTTGCAGCCATCTCTACAGCTTCGTCAACATCAACAGCAACCATTCTCGAAACACCAGGTTCTTGCATTGTAACTCCCATAAGGTGTTTACTTTTTTCCATTGAGATCTTGTTGTGCGAAATGTAAACAAATTGAACTCTTTGAGACATTTCATCGACTAAGTCAATAAACCTCATTGTATTCAGATCATCTAAAGGTGCATCCACTTCATCAAGTAAGCAGAAAGGAGCAGGATTTAATTCAAAGAAAGCAAAAACTGTAGCTATAGCAGTTAAGGCTTTTTCACCGCCAGACAATTGAGAGACACTTGCATTCTTTTTGCCAGGGGGCCTAGCCGATATACCAATTCCACATGTAAGAAGATCATCACCAAGCATAATAAGCTCAGCGTGACCTCCCCCGAATAACTTCGGAAAAGATTGAGACAAGCTGGCATTCAGTTTATCGAAAGTGTCCTTAAAAGTTGTCCTAGTCTCTTTATCTATTTTTGTTATGGCCTTTTCTAAAGTCTCCAAGGCTTCCATTAACTCATTATGTTGACTGTCCAGGAGTTCCTTTCTTTTGGATTCTTGGTCATACTCTTCCATTGCCGCGAGATTGATAGCACCAAGTCTTGTGATTTTAAGCTCTATTGACTCTAAATCAGCTGAATAATCAGTGATTAACTTGTCTTCGTCTAAATGTTCTTTAATTTCCTTTAAATCACCCTCCAAATCTTTTACCTGATTCTCTATATTATCTTGTTCGATCTTTGAAGCTTGCCTTTCCAATCTCAAATTTTCCAAGAGCTCTCTCAGCTTTATGGCAGCTTGCTCTTTCTCTATTTTTTCTCTCTCTATTGTGTGGATCGATGCGTTACAATCTTCTATAGATTTTCTTGCATCTAGCAACTTACCTTCGACTTTCAACCTTTGAGATAAGAGTTCATCTAGATTCTTTTGGATTAATTCAATTGGTTGCGAAAGGTTTACAGATTCTTCACTCAATTTATTATTTTCATCAGAGAGATCTTCAAGCTTTGCACTTATGTGCGACTCCTCTGCATTTAGTGAGGCGAGCCTAGGCTTGAAGGTTCGCATAAGTGTCTGTTTTATCAATAAGGTCTATGCGGCTTTTTTTAGCATCTTCAGATGCATTAGTTAAGAAATTTTGCGTTAACTTAGTAAGTCTTTCTGGTTCTGCCTGGAGATCATCCAAATCTTGCCTGGAAGATTTTATATGCAAGACCAATTGCTTAATTTTTTCTTCGTTAAGTTCAATTGGGTCAGCTAAATCTACTGATTTTGACAGATTTGACAGGATATCTTTTATCTTCGTTATGAAAAGCAACCAAGAGCTCTCTAACCTTTTTGCCTCAGCATCATTAATTTCGTCATTTCCAGGAGTCTTCAAAGCTCTAAGTTCAGATTCAATATTTTTTAATTCATTGCTGGCAGCTATTTTTGTTTCAACTAGGTTTTGAGTTTCCTTAGTTCTTGATTCGATAAGCAATTTATTTGTCGAAATACTTTCATTTATTTCGTTAATTCTTTCTTTTTTAAGAGAAAGATCCTGCTCAGTTCTGGAAATGTCTGCTCCGTAGCTATAGAACTCTTGCTGGACATTATCTAGTGTAGTTTGTAATTCAATTTGCTTAGCTCTCAATTTTATAATTTCGCTATCAGAAGTATTTTTTTCTGAATTAACCTGTTCAACTTTCAATTCCTGAGCTTTTACTTCCTCTTCTTTAGCTTTTAATGTTTTTGAGACTTCCCTCCATTTTGCCCCTAAGAGCATTAATTTAGCTTTTGCTTCTTCATTCCTCAATTCATGATATTTTTCTGCAGCCTTTGCTTGTCTTTGTAACTTAAATAACAAGCGCGAAATTTCTTCTCTTAAGTCGTCTAAACGAGATAAATTTTCTTTAGTCCTCTTTATCCTGGATTCAGTCTCTTTTTTTCTTTCTAAATAGCGAGAGATGCCTGCAACTTCTTCAATGTAGCCTCTCATTTCATCAGGTTTGGCACTTACTAGTTGCGATATCATTCCTTGTTCTATGATCGCATAAGATCTTGGTCCAAGACCTGTGCCAAGAAAAACATCTGTAATGTCTTTTTTTCTGCAGCTTGTTCCATTGAGATAGTAATTAGATTGACCATCTAACTCTAAGCTTCTTCTTACAGATATTTCGCTATAGCTTGAAAATTCTCCACCTATTCTTCCATCTTTGTTATCAAAGAAGAGCTCTACAGACGCTTTAGATACAGGTTTCCTTGATGAAGATCCGTTGAATACAACATCGGTCATGGACTCGCTTCTGAGATTTTTAGCTGAGCTTTCTCCTAAAACCCATCTTACTGCATCAATAACATTTGATTTTCCACATCCATTGGGACCAACGATACACGACATGCTTGAAGGGAAAGTAACTGTTGTAGGATCAACAAATGACTTAAAACCAGAGAGCTTTATTGAGTTGAGTCTCATGATTCTAATTCCTTTTGAGGGTAGAAAGCCAATGCTTTGAGGGAAAGCATTAATGAAACAAAATTAACTTTCATTTGCTTGTAAATTTTAGTCTATTAAGAGGTCATAAACTACTGCTTTTTTCTTTTTTTCACTACTTCGATCAGTACCTTTAAATCATTTTTTTCTTTTTCAGAATTAAGGAAAACAATGGCCTTATTCCAAAGTTCAATAGTATTGTTTATATTATTCTTTTCCAATTCGGACAATCCTTTTAAGGTTAAAGCTGAAGGATTATTAGGAACTTTTTTTAAAGATTCGTCTAAGATAGACTCGAGAATATCATCAAATTTATTGCCATTAGTTGCAAACAAAACTTGTGCATATTCTGCAATAACGTTTCCGTCTAAGTCGGTTCCATACCTATAATATATTTCCTTAAAAACCTTCGCAGATAATCTCAATTCATTTGCATTCTTTAGTTTTTTTGCAAGTATATAGAGCTCCCCGGCTTCAACATCTTGCTTTTGAGTTAAAAGTTCAACCAAATACTCAACATCCTGTTTAGTATCCTCCCGTTGAGAAGGGTCAGAAATTATAAATTTATCGAGTGATTGTTTTTTTTGGGCTAATTCAAAGGATCCTTTTGAAAGATAGAATTGAAATATAAATGAGACTAGGACTGCAGTAAAAATTGAAAAAATGAACGGAATATTCAACTGGAAGTAATCTTTTTTATCGTTGAGGACGTAATAAATGAGGAAAAATATTACTATAAAGATAAGAAGGTAAATCATTTAGATAGATTTCTTCTCAATAAAAAGACACCTAAGAAAGCAATGCAAAACAGTAGAAAAGGTCCAAACCAAAGAACATACGTTTGAGGTTCGATGGGCGGATTATAAATTATAAAGTTACCGTACCTTTGCACTAAGTAGGTCTTAACCTCTTCTGCAGTTTTACCACTTTCGACTAATTTAAAGACTTCTCTTTTTAAATCATTTGATATGGGAGAATTTGAACCTGCTAAGTTAGAACTTTGACATTTGGGACACCTTAGCTCATTTAATAAAGAGTAGAACAAATCTTCTTTTTCTTGAGTGTCAAAAGGATACAGATCAAAGTCTGCTTGCGAGTAATCATTTCCATGAAGGCTCAAGGAAATAAGTAACAGAAAAATATTTAAAGATTTAGTCATCCAGATATTGAGCAAATTTTTCTTGCCAAACTTTCTCATCTACTACACCAACGTGCCTTTCACGAACAATTCCCTCCTTATCTATGAAAAAAGTCTCTGGAGCACCATAAACTCCTAGATCTATGGCTAATCTTCCTTCAAAATCATATATTGAGAATTCAAAGGGATTACCATCTCTCTCTAATAAATCTAAAGCTTTTATTCTGTCATCCTTATAATTCAAACCATATATTTTTATAGTTGAATTCTCTTTCAATTTCATTAAGAAAGGATGTTCAACTCGACAAGCTATGCACCACGTAGCCCATACATTTACCAGGGCGGGCAACTCAGAGATATCTTTTTTTGATTTAAAACTTGATTCATCAGAGAGAGATGTTAGAGAAAATTCGGGAAAAGATTTGTCTACTAAAACAGATTCAAGCTGATCTTCTCTTCCGGACAGAAAGGTAAAAAGCACTAATATGAGTGCTAAAAATATTATAAGAGGAATAAGGTCTAAAGTTTTTTTCATGTCCTTCTTATTTGTCTAACACCAGAAAAGAAGCTTCCGATAGCTATTAAAAGAGCCCCTAACCAAATCCATCTTATGAATGGTTTTATTTGAACCTTGAAAGACCATATTTCTGTTTCAAGATTATCACCCATAGAAACATACAAATCCTTAAATAGCTCGGCTTTGATCCCTGCTTCGGTTGTTAATTGACCCGATGGAGAGTAAGTCCTTTTTTCGGTTATTACCTCGGAAGTATTCTTGCCATTTTCAAATGAAATAATTGCAGATTTTGATAAAAAATTTGGTCCAACTTTATCTTCAATAGATTCAAATCTGACCACTTGATCTCCAAATTCGAAGGATTCTTTAGGAGAGAGAATTATCTCCTTTTCGAGAGAATAGCTTGTGACTATACCTACGCCCAAAGTAAGGATAGCCATACCTACATGCGCAAATGTAACTGCAAATCTTTTTTTCAAAAAATACCAATAACCAATATTCCTATTATTATTTACTTGCAGGGTTCCTACTATTATCCAGGAGGCCAAAAATATCGTCGCAAATGAACTTAGATATAAATTGTCAAAGAGGACGAAAAGCAGTAACAGGATGAGTGCAAAAAATGATATAGATTCAATTAGAACCCTTGGTAAGAAGCTAAATGACTTGGATTGACCCCAAGAAAGATAGAGTGCTATGCCTTGAAGTAAACCGAGTGCAAGTGCAAAGGGGAAAAGAATTATTTCAAAATAAGGCGCCCCAACTGATATCTGCTTTCCATCTGTATAAGCCTCATAAAGTAAAGGAAATAAAGTGCCAAAAAGAATAGAAATAGCTAGGACTACTAATAGAAGATTATTAAGTAAAAAACCAAACTCTTTTGACGAAAGCTCATAAGTATTTGATTCGAATTTAAACTCTTTTAGGGAGTACAAAGTCAAACTACCTATTATAAAAAAGGCTAATATGCCTAATAAAAATACACCCCTTTCAGGATCTAAGGCAAAAGCATGGACCGATGTCAAAATACCTGACCTCACTAAGAAAGTTCCAAGCAAGCTCGTTGCAAAAGCAAAGATTGAAAGAAGCAAAGACCATTTACCAAAAACGCCCCTATTTTGACTTGTTATCAATGAGTGAAATAAAGCTACCGATAGAAGCCAAGGTACAAAGGCTGCATTTTCTACAGGATCCCAAAACCACCAACCACCCCAGCCTAATTCGTAGTAAGCCCACCAACTGCCCAAGGCTATGCCAAGGGTTAGGAAACTACAAGACATTAAAGCCCATGGCCTTGCATAACCCGCCCATTTTTTTGTATCAATATCAAATAGCATAGCCGAAACAGCTATTGCGAAAGGAATTAGAAGGCCTGAGTAACCGAAATATAACAACGGAGGATGAACTGTGAAAGCAATATCCTGAAGGGAAGGATTCAAGTCAGCTCCATTCAATGGAGGTATAGGCAAAATTCTCTCGAATGGGTTTGATGTAAATAAAGTGAAAAGTGAAAAAGCGAAAATTACCTGGCAAGATATTGAAAAAACGGAAGCTAAAAATCTTTTATCTGTAGAAGGTGTCAGAAAAATAAATGATATCAACCATGCATTCATTGCTAGAATCCAAAGGACAAGAGATCCCTCATGCGCTCCCCAAGTTGCTGCTAATTTAAAATAATCTGGTAAGTTTGTATTTGAATTTTGTGCTACATACGCAACGGAAAAATCATCTACCAAGAATGAATAAACGAGTGATAAAAAGGAAAGGCTTATTAGAGTAAACAAAAACAATGACAATCTCTTAATAGGCAGCACTAGACTATCTCTCTTAGTAAAAATTGCCATTAGAGGCATTACTCCGCCCAGAAAAGAAAGAACTAAATGAGTAATTAAAATTATGTGTCCAATCTCAGGAATCATTTTTCTTTATTTACCAAATTCGCTACTTCAGGAGGCATGTAGTTTTCATCATGTTTAGCCAGGACTTCAATGGCGTTGAAGGTTCCATCTATATTTAAATTACCTCTTACAACTACTCCTGCATTCTCATCGAAGAGATCAGGTAAAATTCCTTCGTAATTAATTACTAAGTCATTTTGATAGTCTGTTACTACAAAACTTACTTTCAAGGTCTCAGTATCCTTTTTGATCGTACCCTCTTTAACCATTCCACCCGCGCGTATCAACGAATTGAAATCTATGTTCTGCGACTTTATTTCGCTCGGGGAATAGAACAAATTCATGTTTTGCGAAAGAGCAGAAATAATTAACCAAGTAGCGAGGAGAGAGCCAACTAGGATAGCTATTAAGGCATAGACTCTTTGTTTCCTAAGGGGATTCATAATTTAGTAAAGTATTTAGTAAGATTTCTTTTTCTTCTTCTTGCTAGCAATAAGTTAACGATCAAGATCAAAAATAGGAAGCAATAACAAAACCAAACAAAAAGTCCATTACCGTCCATATAAAAATAACTAAATAATGTCTCAATCATTTAGCCCTCATCAACAAATAGTTTTTTTACCCAATTCTTAGACCTTTCTCTTTCTATTACTTCATTTCGTAAATTCAAGGTCAGAGAAAAAGCAAAAAATAGATAAAAACCAATCAAACATACCAAAAGAGGTTGATACATATCAGCAGACATACTTGGAGCTGAAGTCAAAGTGAAAGTAGACGGCTGATGGAGGGTTTGCCACCAATCAACAGACTTTTTTATCACAGGTATAATTGCTAAGCCAACAATAGAGAGAATAGAAACAGCCCTGTCTGCTTTCGTCTTATCCTCGATGGTGGAGTGTAATCCAACAAGAGCAGCATAAATAAAAAAAAGTATAAGAGTAGAGGTCAATCTAGCATCCCATACCCACCAAGTCCCCCAAGTTGGTTTGCCCCAGACAGAACCGGTGACCAAGACCACTAAAGTAAAGCTCAGTCCGATAGGAGCAGCAGACTTCAACATCATTCCTGAAACCTTCGCTCTCCAAACCACATTTACAAAACCGCAAACAGCCATAAACATAAAAATTGATTCTCCAAGAATTGCNGAAGGAACGTGAATATACAAAATTCTGTAAACGTCTCCTTGCTTATAATCTGTTGGAGCAATGAACAAACCCCAATAAAGGCCTATTGATAGAACAAGAAATGCAAACACTCCTAGCCAAGGGACTATATTCGATGACCATCTATAGAATAAAGGCGGAGAGCCCATTTCGATAAACCATCTTTTAAGAATATGCCAAACTTTATTCATAATTTAAAAGTAAAGCCTCTACGGTTAGAAGGCATAAAATTGGGATTCCCAAGGCGAGCATAGATCCCATGATCATTAAAAATCCAGAGAAATCTTGATTGTTTAAAGAAGAGGTGATGACAGACGTTCCCATGAGCAAGGTCGGTATTGAAAATGGCAGCACAATAATCGCGCTCAGGATAGCAGATCTACCTAATGCCAATGCAGCGCCCAGAGCTCCTAAGAGACTCATGAAAGATGTCCCCAAAATTAAACTTAATACCATTGGAAAGTAGCTATCAATTGGAAGATACAGCACGATTGCAGCTAATGAAGATGCAATCAGTATTGGAAAACCGGTTATCAGCCAGTGTATTAAAACTTTTGCAAAAACAAGAATAAATGAAGGTTCAAGAGAAATAAAAAAGTCATCTAGGGTGCCGTCTCTGAAATCCTCACTGAAAATTGTTTCGACAGCTAGCAGAGAAGCAAGTAATGCGGCTATCCAGATGACGCCTGGTGCTAAAGAGCTTAAAAGAGACTCTTGTGGACCGATTGCCAAGGGGAAGAATGTAACAACTATCAAAAAAAATACTAGAGGGGTTATATAGGTCGAGGACCTTCTATATGCAATCAATAGATCTCTTTTAAGAATTACGCTTAACCAGCTTAAAATTGAATTTTCCATCTAAATTTCTATTCTCAATGCATCNATGTTGGACGGCCTGTGGCCTGTAATTACAAATGAACATCCTTTTAAGTTTAGCTCTTGAATTAACTCCTCTATCAGATTNGTTGCATCATTGTCGAGTGCTGAAAAAGGCTCATCAATAAAGTAGATCTTGCATTCCTTTAAAAGCCACCTAGCAATTGATATCCTTTTCTTTTGTCCCACAGATAATTGAGAGGCTTGATCATTCGGATTATTCAAACCAACTCTCTGCAAACATCCATGTATGTGTTCTTTACTCATTCCTTTTGCATTGTGCGTAAGCTTTAAATTTTCGAATACAGTTAAAAGGTTTTTTATACCTAACTGATGACCTTGATAGAAGCAATCAAAAGATCTGTAATCGTTATAATTTTTTTGACTATCTAGCCAATTGATACTTCCTTTATCTTGTTGAATTAAACCAAGTAAAGTCCTTAGCAAGGTGGTNTTACCAGATCCATTGGAACCAATAATCTCTATATTTTTGCCTGGCAAAACGCTAAAGTTTAGATTCTCGAAAACGGCTTTTTCCGAACGAACACAAGATAGGTTCTCTACTTTTAAATTAGGAAGCATCGATTTGCTTATTTTATCAAAAAACTTCCGATAACTGAATTAGCATGAAATTGGAACTGGTTAAAAATGTTCTGTTAAAATGAAAAAAAAAGGAAGTTAAGTGGAAAGAATTAAGTTTGCCGAAAGATCCTCTGTTGAATTCGTTGAGGAAGGAGAACTACTGGCTCCAAAATTCAATAATGAGGGAATTATTCCAGTTGTGGTTACTGAAACAAAAAGTGATTTGGTACTGATGGTGGGCTACATGAATAAAGAAGCTTTAGATTTAACTATTACTACCAAAGAAGCGCACTACTGGAGCAGAAGCAGAGAATTACTTTGGAAGAAAGGAGAATCCAGTGGAATGATTCATCGAGTTGATGAAATCTTAATAGACGATGACCAAGATTCAATTTGGCTAAAAGTTTCCATTGATGGCCTGGGCGCAAGCTGTCACGTGGGTTATAAATCCTGTTTTTATAGAGCAGTAAGTTCGGTTGATAAAAATGGGGCTAAATTAAGTTTTACTGAATCCGAAAAAATTTTTGATCCTGAAATTATCTATCCCGGTGCGGAAAATCCAACCAAGCTTTAAAGAAGACCAGAGATTCTGGTCTTCTTAAGTTTTCTCTTTAACTAGCCTTATTTATTGCCTGATCAATGTCTGCAATGATGTCATCTATGTTTTCAATGCCAATGGAAAGCCTCACATAACCGGGCGTAACTCCAGCCGAAAGTTGTTCCTCAGACGAAAGCTGACTATGAGTAGTGGAAGCTGGGTGAATTGCTAAAGATCTTGAATCCCCAATGTTCGCAACATGGTAAAGAAGCGTTAAGGAGTCAATGAATTTTCTCCCAGAATCAACTCCTCCAGGTAATTCAAAACCAATTAGAGCTCCGTAACCTCCAGATAAGTAGTTATCTGCTCTTTCTCTTTCCACCCCTTCTGAAATNCCTGGATAAGTAACAGAAGATACTTTGTTACTTTCTTTAAGAAATTCTGCTACCTTCATAGCATTATTTCCATGCTCTCGCATTCTCAGAGGTAAGGTCTCTAAGCCCTGAATAAAAGCCCACGCATTGAAAGGACTCATTGAACCCCCTAAATCTCTAAGAAGTGTGGTTCTTGCCTTCATGATGTAAGCGATTGGTCCCATTGGNTTTATTGCCTCGGTCCAAACAACACCGTTATAGCAAGGGTCAGGAGTGTTCAAGTTCGGTTGCCTTTCAGGACCTGCNGCTTCCCAATCAAAGTTTCCTCCGTCTAAAATCAGCCCTCCAATAGACGTGCCGTGTCCTCCTATATATTTTGTTGTTGAATAAGTAGTAACTGCAGCTCCGTGATCAAAGGGTCTGCAAAAGATAGGTGCGGCTGTATTATCAACTATGAGGGGGATTCCTAACGATCTTCCTATGTCAGCAACCTCCTTTATTGGGAATACTTGTAATCTTGGATTTGGTAGAGTTTCTCCAAAATAAGCCCTAGTTTTATCGTCTGTTGCATTTCTAAAGCTCTCAGGATCAGTAGGATCAACAAAACGNACCTCTATTCCCATTTCAGAGAGGTTATTCTTAAATTGGTTGAATGTACCTCCATAAAGGTGTGAAGACGAGACAATATTATCCCCTGCTCTTGCAACATTTTGAATAGAGTAAGCTGAGGCTGTTTGACCTGAAGAGACTGCCAAGCCTGCAGCTCCGCCATCTATTGCTGCCATCCTTTCTTCAAGAACGGCATTTGTAGGATTCATTATTCTTGTATAAATATTTCCTAATTCGGCTAAAGCGAAAAGATCTGCTGCTTTTTCAGTACTTTCAAAGAGGTAACTGGTTGTTTGATGAATTGGAACAGCCACGGAACCCGTTGTTTCGTCAGCCCTCCATCCAGCATGGAGTGCTATAGTTTCAATATTTTTTCCTTCGTAACTCATAAATTTCTCCTAAAAAAAAACCTGCCAGCTTTCGCTAAACAGGTCTGTTTTAGAAGAATCCTATTTAGCAGTATTTATAAAGCACCCGCAAGCTGGTTCAAATCAGTGCACTACAAATAATATCCAAAGAAAATATAAAATCAATACTAAATTGTTAAAATACTAAAGGCCCCGTTAGCTCAGTCGGATAGAGCGCTGGATTCCTAATCCAGAGGCCATAGGTTCAAATCCTGTACGGGGCACCAGTGATTATGAATTGGAAAAAAGAAACAGTTGAAATAAGAAAGAGAAGGAAACTTGCCAAAGCACAAGGCGGCGCGGATGCAATAAAACTCCAACACAAAAAAGGGAGACTTACTCTTAGGGAAAGAATTCAGCTTTTACTCGATAAAGACTCTTTCGAAGAACAAGGAGAAATTGCCGGAGGCTCTGAAGTGAACGATTCAGGAGAACTAGAATCACTTACTCCTGCAAACTTTA
>JGI24820J26691_1000218_pt1 | contig 16691 bp, 16 predicted proteins | sample METZYME_5_50m_FD_26691 | JGI IMG/M metagenome (IMG submission 26691) | reverse complement strand
TCTCTTTAAAATTTTCTATGGATTGAATAATTATTTTTTCTAAATTATCAGATTTTTCTTTTGATAAGTCGATAATTAATGGTTTCGATTTAATTCTTATAACATGATCTGGTGTAACAGGTCCTTCATTTGTAAATTTTTTTAAATTAGGATGTGAAACTAATTCGTCAAAAAATTTAGGTTTGTAAAAATGGACGACCTTTCTTTCAAAATCATCNCCTCGTTTATTGGCTATTTGTTGTCTTATCAGATTTGAAATTTCTGAGATACTAATTTTTTTTTCGATATATTTTTTTACCTTANTNCNTTTAGATTTTTTTGAGAGCTCATTTTCAGCCTTAGTTATATATTTTATCATTCTTTCATAACTTTCTTTTGCATTATTAGCAAAAGTAAAAATTCCGTGATTTAAAAGAATTAATCCTTTTACATTAGGATTTTTATCAAATACTTCAGAAGCTTTTTTTGCTAATTCAAAACCAGGCATAATGTATGGAACGATACCCATTTCATCACCAAATACATGTTTACAAATTTTTTCTGGATTAGGTTGATCGATTAATGAGAGAATTGCATTTGAATGAGAATGGTCGACAAATTTGTGAGGAAGAAAGGCGTGTAGAAGAGTTTCCACGGAAGCATTTGGAAATGACGTATCAAGCATATATTTTCGTTGATAATTAACCATTTGGAAATCATCTAAATTAGTAAGTTTTCTCATTTTTAGGAGATTTTTCATTTCTAAAGCCGGGAAACCGTCTTCCTCAATGTTACCCATATCCTTACCACTCCCTTTTACATAAATAATTTCCTCATTTTCACCAAGAAGTGTATTTAATGAGGATTTTACAGATGTATTTCCACCGCCGTGCAGAACAACGGTCGGGTCATTTCCCAATAACTGTGTGGTATATATACGTAGTGCTAAATCTTTGGGCACACCTCTTTTAGCATATTTTTTGATGTAAGATTTTGCCTCGTTATCGCTGTATTTACTTTTCATTTATTTAGCAAATATAAATTAGTCTATTCTTTTTGTTGATGATTGATCAAATATATGTGCTTTCTCAATGTCGATTGAAAGAGGAATGACATCACCATTTTTAATAGTAGTACGTCCACCGTTTTGAACTACTCTAAATTCATTATTGTCTAACATAGCTATAATATGAGTTTCTGAGCCAGTTGTTTCGACTAAGACCACCTCTGCTTTAACATTCGAGCTTGGGTCTATGCTTACGTCTGTTGGTCTAATTCCGTAAACAACATTTTGATTATTCGATACATTTTTTTTTGAGTGAGGCAAACTCTGAGANTTAAGTTTAATGCTGTTATTTTCTGTTACAACTCCTTCAAGAAGNTTTATCGCAGGAGCACCGATAAAATCCGCAACAAACAAATTATTTGGTTTTTCATAAATTTCGTTTGGAGTTGCTATTTGTTCAATAATACCATTATTCATAATCACTATCTCATCTGCCATAGTCATAGCCTCAATTTGATCATGTGTTACATAAATCGTTGTGGCATTTTGTTGATTGTGTAATTTTCTTATTTCTAATCTCATGTGGGCTCTTAATTTTGCGTCAAGATTTGACAAAGGCTCATCAAATAAAAATACCTTTGGATCTCTTACCAAAGCTCTGCCCATGGCTACTCTTTGCCTCTGTCCACCAGATANCTCTTTTGGAGTTCTATGTAGATATTCTGTTAAATTTAATACAGAGGCAGCCCACTCAACTTTTTCTTTAATGTCTTCAATAGCCATTTTTCTAATCTGTAAACTAAAGGCAATATTATCAAAGACATTCATTTGAGGGTATAGAGCGTAGTTTTGAAAAACCATCGCTATATCTCTATCTCTTGGGTGAATATTATTAATAATATCTCCTCCTATTGAAATTTCCCCACTGGATATAGTTTCTAATCCAGCGGTCATNCTCAATAGAGTGGTCTTTCCACAACCTGAAGGGCCAAGTAAAACAACAAATTTTTGATTACCAATGTTTAAATTTATGTCTTTTAAAACTTCAACAGAGCCAAAGTTTTTTTTAATATTTAAGTATTCTACTTCAGACATTTATTAATCCATCTAGTTGATTGCTATCCCCGGCCAAATCGAGAATAGTGTATCGATCTCTTATGAACCTAGCATATTTTAGAGCATCTTTATAAAAATTACTATCAAGTTTAGCGTCTTCGGGAGTTCTTAACGCACCGCACTCTCCCATAGAATTCCAAATAATGTCAAAGTCTAACATTTTCTCTCTTAGAGGTTGAACAAATTCAAGCCAATTCTTATGAAAAAAATTATTAATCAATTCAGCTCTTTTTTCATCGAATATTTTTGTCTTCATTGCATCATGAATTGTGTCTAACATTTGATGACCAAGTTTTTGAATAATTTCTTGCTCTGGTATTTCAGTTGGTTTTATTATTGGTGGTGTATCATTGTTTAGAATAGTATTTTGGATTTTTGAAATACTAATAGTTGCAATTCCTACTTGTTCACCATGAGATGTTCCGGGGTGGTTGTCTTTTGCAAACATATCTATGTAATGAGATATACCATGTTCACCCATACTTCCTACATGAGTTGTCTGTGTGAATGAAGTGCCCAATCCCATTATTGCAGAGATACGTGTAAGTAAAGCAAGGGCCTCTATATCCCCTTTTGCAATTAATGAGGCACTTTCAATCATATCTTTCTCATATAAAGCTAAGAGTGAATATGGGGCTGTTTGATAATCAGTCTTTAAAATTTTATGTGACATCAACCAATCTACCTGTGCAGTTGTTCGACAAATTACATCTGCAAAAGCAGCAGCAGTTAGTCTCTTAGGACACATGCTGAGAACCTCTAGATCAAAGAAAACACCTTGCGCGTAATGCGCGACCAATGATTTTTTGATCCCATCAAAAGAAATTGATGCTGTGCCTGTTGTGTAAGCATTCATAGGAGTGGTAGCAAAGACAGAGTAAGATTTATTTTCAAGAAAGGTTGCATACTTTATACTATCGCTGACAGTTCCTGATCCAACAGCGATAACACCATCGTGATCCTTAATTAATTTTCTTAAGAATTCTACACCTTCAATACTAGAAGATGGGTTTTCCCATATATACTCATCTACTTTTAATTTACCTTGAAGATTTTTATAAATTCTTGAACCAAGGGCTTTGTGTGTAAATTGATCACTTACAATGAGAAGATTTTGGTTTGGATGTAATTGAGAAATCAATGATGACTCTTTACCGTCTAAGCTTTTATCTATTTCAATTTTTTTAATTGGGATACCACATTTTCTTTTATCTTCAGGATTAACCCATTGTCCCTCAATTAAATCTTTTATTACTCCGTTATAATCAGTCATGATTTATATTTTTCTGTAAACTGAACAAGAGATTTATTAATTGATTTATTTGAGTCGTAAACATTTTGGTAAATATTAATTAAATCTTGATATTTTGCTTTGTTATCTAAGTTGGGTTCAATAAGACGAGTTTTCCCTGACATATTATCTGCAGACTCTTTAATGCTGCTGTACCAACCTGCACCATAAGCGGCTATCATTCCAGCTCCNAATGATGATGCTTCTACAGTGTCAGCAATAAGTACATTCTTNCCAGAGGCNTCNGCCAACATTTGCACCCANGCAGGACTATTAGCACCCCCTCCAATTGCGAGATATTCTTTTACATTTATACCTGTTTCTTTTTCGATATTTTGAGTTCTAAAAACGGAATCTAAGGTCAATCCCTCTAATATCGATCTATAAACATGATAGGGAGTGTGACTAATACTTAAACCAACTATAATCCCTCTTGCATATGAGTCCCAATAGGGATCCATTACTCCACCAGTGTATGGTTGTAAAATCAAACCATCGCTTCCAATTGGTATTTTATTAATTTGTTCCTCTAGATTTTTAAAAAAATTTGGATCTTTCCTATCACCATGAATAAATTGGTCAACATACCAGTTGACAAGTAAAGCACCTGATAAAAGAACGTTTTCCATAATAAAACCCTCTCCATGTGCAGCAATTTCTGTTCTCCAATTTTTTGAAATTTTATAATCCTTTGACCAAACTCCAGAAACCACAGCTGTTCCAAGATTGATATATGCTCTGTCTGATATTGTGCAATTTGTGCCAAGACCAGCGAGTTGCCCATCACCGCCTGCAGCGAATATATTCAAACCTTCTTTTAAACCCGTTTGGTTAGATGCATCTTTAGAAACTTTGCCAATGCAGGTCCCTGGTTTAAATGATTTAGGAAGTTTTGATTCATCAATATTTAAGTGTTCTAAAATGTCTTTAGACCAACATTTATTTACAACATCAAACATTCCATGAGGATCTGAACTAATCCAACCAGTGTTAAATTCTCCTGATAATCTATGAACTAAGAATGCTTGAACGTCTGCAAAACAAGAAACTTCATCAAATATTTTTTTTTCATGTTTCTTTAGCCAAAATACTCTGTAAAGACATGGGCATGGGTCTTTAGGACGTCCTGTGATTTTGTGAATTCGACCTTCACCCATGATAGAATTCAACTCTTCTACTTCATCCACAGATCGTTTGTCCATCCAGACTGTAGCCGGATAAACTGCTTTCCCTGACTTATCTAATTTTGCTAGAGTTTCACGTTGATTGGATATGGCTAGTCCTTCAACTTTAGTCATATCTATTTTTTTAGCCAATTCACTACATGATACACAAAAAGCTTTCCACCAATCTTCGACGTCCTGTTCGAATTTTTCAAGACTTGGATTGCTTAAAGGAATGTCACACCTACCCTCAGCGATAACATTACCTTTATCATCCCATGCAATTGCCTTTGTTGATTGGGTAGAGCTATCGACGCCAATAACTAGACGTGTCATTTAGTAATCTTGTTTTGTAGGAGTAACTACCACTTCTTGCATGATTACATTTTGTGGCATTTCATAAGCAAAAAGTATCATTTTTGCAACATAGTCTGGGGATATTCTTCCCCCAATTCTTTCAATATTTTTTTTATAGGCCTCTAAAGTGTTAGGATCAGTTATTCCATTTAAAACTTCTGCTTCAATGTTTCCAGGTGACATTACTATCACTCTTACATTATGCGGAGACAGATAACCTCTTATACTCTCTGATATCGCATGGACAAAATATTTTGTCCCACAATAGACAGTGTGATCTTCATAAATTTTTCTGCCTGCTATTGAACTCATGTTAACAATAGTTCCTCCCTTTCGGGCTTTCATGTCACTCATCACAGCATAAATTCCATTCATTACGCCTTTCGTGTTAACGTCAATCATTTCATCCCATTCAGATGGGTCTTGAGTTCCAATTTCTGCAAGTCTGGCCACACCAGCATTGTTGAAAATCATGTCAGTTGGTCCATACTCCTTTTCAGCCTCCCGTATTGCAGCAATGAGGGCTTCTCTATCTCGAACATCTACTTTTCTGCTCATCGAATTTTCTAATTTAAAAGATTCCATTATATCCAACCTTCTTGCTATTAATAAAGTAGGGTACCCTGCTTTTGAAAATGCTTTTGCAGTAGCGGCACCTATACCACTACTTGCACCAGTTATAACTGCTAAAGGTTTTTTCATATCTTTATCTAACACATCATAACTAGGGTGGTTTAAACCACCCTAGTTAATTTTTTTAATTAAACCCCAACAGTTTTGTTGAAGTTTTTAGCAATAGTGTCTAAACAATCTTTTGCTGATCCGTATTCTCCAGCAAAATACCTACCAAGCTCAATAGGTATCATGTTACTTGACATATCAGCCCATTCAGGAAGATCTGGTTCTGATCCCATATCATTAAAGATAGCATCTCTAACAACATCTAGGTGACGAGTTGTACCGTTACCACTTCTGTTATTAGCTTTGACACGTTCATCATCATAAACAGCTGATCTAGTTGGACCAGTACCACCACCTAGTGCAGTAATGTAGACTTGTGTTTCGTAGCTAGTTGCCCATTGAGCAAATAACCAAGCTGCATCTTTATTTTTTGAATATTTAGAAACAGCTAGTGAAGATCCACCTTGGTGAGCAACACCTGGAATTTCACCATAACCACAGTCATTTGTTGATCTTAAAGGACTTGCTGGTGCAGGGCAGGCTGCTGCCATCATTTTCCCTTGAACATTAGACTCATCAGAGTCCCACCAAGGGAAGAATTCACCCCATGAGATTGTTTGAGCAGAACCACCTTGAAGGATATCCTGTCCTTGACCATCCCATGTCCAACTTGTAACACCCGAAGGCATATACTCTTTGAGTTTTGTCCAGTAATCCATGCCTGCTAAACCGTTTGCATCATTACCTGCAAAACTTCCATCAGGATTGGTAATTGAACCACCAAATGCCCATGCGAACATTGTCCAGTCACACTCTAAGCTGTAGTGTCCTGATTTCATCTGACCGTTGGTACCATATATTGGTCTTCCGTCTGGATTTAAATGACCAAGTTTTGCTGCCTGTATTACTTGAGCATTACTCATGTACTGATCAAATGTTGTCGGAACACTTAGTCCAAGCTCTTTATAAACATCATCTCTGTACATCATAATAAAGACAGGAATGTCATAAGGAACACCAACCATAGTGCCGTCGTACATGGAAATACCGTCTACAAGCGGTCCAAGGAAATCGTCAAAGTTATAATTAGGCATAGCTAAGGTAGGATTTGCTGCATAAAGCTCACGAGGATCTTCTGCATCACCTCTAAAGGCTGCCATCCAACTTTGATCTAGATAATAAGTGTCGTAAGTTCCTAATCCTGAGGCGACGTCTAAAGTAAGTTTTTGTAAAACTTGCTCTAAAGGTAAAACCTCAATATTTACTTTAATACCCGTTACTTCCTCAAAGTAAGGTTTTAAAGTTGTGTTGATCGCATTAGAAGGAGGAGTTGACTCAGTTGCCAAAGAAACTGTTTGGCCTCTGAAAGGAGATGATACATCTTTTAACCAATCCATCATATCCCCTCTCCATTCTATTCCGTGAGAACCTGCATGAGCTTGAGGAATAAATTTTCTGCTCATAGTTCCCATCGTGCCCAAGCAACCAGCTCCAAGGCCAAGCATACCGGCATTTTTAAGAAAATCTCTTCTCTTCATATTACCGTTTACGTACTTGCCTACGATGTTTGCAAGGTGCATTTTTCTATACATATCGCGCATATGATATCCCTCCGTATTAAAAATTTTACATAAACACTCTTCCTTAGCAAGAGACTTAGTATAGTTATTCACAAAATATTAATTTATTATGTTGACTTCTTATAATAATCTTCGGGTTCATAGAGAATTTTTAATAAAAAAATAAAGGTATTTTAAAATAAACTCTTTGAAATTTAAGTGTATAGTCTCACTATGACTACTCAAAAGTCTTATTCTTTGCCAAGTTTTATGAATTCAGACAGCTCTTTGCCTTGGCTTTTACCACTAATCACTATGCTAATTGTCTTTGCGATTATTCCTTTTTTTTACAATATTTATCTGAGTTTTCATGAGTTTGTCCCAGCAAAAAGGGCTCTACTTTTTGTTGGTTGGGATAACTGGATAAGACTTTTCACTGATGGAGTATTTTGGGGGTCTTTAAAAGTATCATTATATTACACATTTATGTGTTTATTAATTCAACTAGTTTTGGGTATGGGAATTGCTCTTTTAATTGACTCTGATGATCCTGGATTTGGAGTTATAAGGTCTATACTAACCCTTACACTAGTAATACCCCCTGCTATTGCTGGAATGATATTCTTAATTATGGAAGATGCTAATTATGGCCTCATACCATGGCTATTAAAATCAGTTGGGCTTATAGGTCCAGAAGACACAATCCTAGCAGATCCAACACTAGCATTGTGGGGTGTAATGATAGTTGATATTTGGCAATGGACTCCTTTTATGGTTTTAATTTTAGTCGCTGGTTTAAGATCCTTGCCTAGTGAACCTTTTGAGTCAGCAGTCATAGATGGGGCAAGACCTTTTCAAGTTTTTAGAAGATTAACTTTACCAATGCTTCACAAAGTTATTGCTGTAGCGATTTTGATAAGAGGAATAGATTTATGGAGAATGGTAGACTATGTATTTGTTTTAACATCAGGTGGTCCAGGTACAGCTACTTACACTCTAAGTTTATACTCATGGCAGAGATTTACTTTTGTTCAATGGGGATATGGTGCAACAATTAGTTTATTTTCTTTAATAGTAATTTTAATAGTTGGAAATGCATTTATTCATTTCGCGAAAGTAAAATGGTGAGAAAATGAATAAAGTATTTAAACAAGTTTTAGGCTGGTTTATAGCTGCAATTTTCTTCTTTCCCATATATTTCTGGATAACTGTATCTATAAAAAAAGATAAAGATATTTTTGCTTTACCACCAAAATTATTTGATTTTGAAGTATCTTTCGCTGCTTATGAAGAAGTATTTGGAATATCACGTTTTCTCTACGTAGAGGATATGGGTGCCGTTCGACCTGGTGGTGGTGATTTCTATATGATGCCAAACCTTGTAGATAGCATAATTATTGCTTTAGGCTCTACAGGTTTAGCAATGCTCATATCAATTTTAGCGGCATACTCTCTCTCAAGATTACCTATTAGAGGTCAACAACATTTTATGGGATGGATTTTATCAACAAGAATGATGCCCCCTGTAGCAGTAGCAATACCAATGTTTTTTATTTATAAAAATATTGGTTTGATGGATACACACCTTGGTATCATTATTATTCATGCGCTAATGAATCTTCCACTAGCTGTTTTGCTTATGAAAAGCTTTTTTGATGATATCCCGAAAGACATAGATGAAGCTGCATTGTTAGATGGAGCAACAAGAATTTTTGTATTTTGGAGATTAGTGGTTCCACTGGCTATAGGAGGCATAGCAGCGACTGCAGTGCTTTGCTTCATATTTAGTTGGACGGAATTTATCTTTGTTCTGATGCTTACACAAACGGGACTAAAAACAATACCTGTGGTTTCAACGTCCTTTGTTACCTCTACAGGAACTGCTTGGGATAATATGGCAGCTTTAGGCACAGCTGCAATTATACCAGCTTTTATTTTTATACTTTTAGTTCAAAGACATTTAGTAAGAGGGTTGACCTTAGGCTCAGTAAAACAATAAGGTAGTTTGATTAGAAAAATTTTAGCATTTATAATTGCACTAATTTTTATATTTCCCATATTCTTTCTAATTACATCATCTTTTAAAAATAATATTGATCTTTTCACATTACCCCCAAAATTACTTTTTTTTGATATTGACTTTTCGGCCTATGAAAGAGTATTTGGGTTTTCAAATCTTTTTAAATTTGACTCTTCGTATAGTGAGTTATTCTTAACATCAAGAATTATCGATAGTTTAATTATAGGTGTTTGTTCATCCTCTCTAACATTGATAATAGGAATTTATGCTGGTTACTATATTTCAAGAACTAATTTCAAATATAAAAATTATTTAATTATATCAATATTAAGTGCAAGAATGATGCCATTAATATCAATTGCCATTCCGATTTATTTTGTTTACGAAAAAATTAACCTTCTTGATACTTATATTGGAATTATATTTGTTCACACTTTTATTAATCTCCCTTTAGCAGTTCTTTTATTAAAAAGTTTTTTTGATGAAGTGCCAAAACAAATTGACGAAAATGCTTTTATAGATGGTGCAAGTAAAGTAAAAATTCTTCACAAATTAGTAATACCTTGTGCGAGAGGAGGAATAGCAGTTACTTTTATTCTTTCTCTAATTTTTAGCTGGACCGAGTTTATTTGCGCTTTGATGATTGGGCAAATGAAAATCAAAACTATTCCTGTTCAGGCATCAATATTAAAGACCATCCCTAGTTGGGACTCAATGGCAGCATTTACAACAATCTCAATAATACCATTGTTTGTGTTGATCTTATTAATTAGAAAGCATTTTGTAAGAGGGCTTACGTTAGGGACAGTTAAAGAATAAATATCAATTATTTATCGTAAGAATTAATTTTATCAACTTTTCTTCCAGATCTTTCAGATTGAAAAGAATTTTCTAACCAAATATCTGTATACATTTTAGCATTTGGGGCACCAGTGATTAAAGCTCCAAAAGTGATAATTTGAGCATTATTGCTAGCTATGGATCGCTCTGCGGTATAGGCATCATTAACACACACTGCACGCACACCTTTTACTTTGTTTGCAACAATGGCCATTCCAGCTCCTGTACCACAAACTAATATGCCTCTTTCAAAATCATTATTTTGTATTCTTTTTGCAAGTTCACCGCCTATATCTGGATAATCAACAGGTTCTGAATTATCTACGCCTAAGTCAGTGACTTCAATACCTTTAGAGATTAAATGATCCTTAATGCTATCCTTAAGATCTTTACCCAAATGATCTGAGCCTAGTATGATATTTTTAATCATAATCTAAATATATTTTATTTTATCCCAAGGTATAACAATTTTTTTATTTGAAATTATAGTATCAAGTAATTCCTTTAAGATTGGAAATTCTTTTATGTTAATAATTTTTTTATTTATATAAAGTTCAATTGTGGGAGCTAATTCAATTAATAAATTAGACCCTTCAACTGTTTCACCTTTTAATTCATTTTCAATTATATCAGAGAAAATTTTTCCCTTACCAAGATATTTTCCAAGTGATCCATTTCTACCGACACCAGACGTTACATGTAAATCTCCAATTCCAGAAAGACCAAATATTGTATCTGTCTTCCCTCCATGAAGTAATATAAATTTTTCCATTTCTTTTATACAATGAACAAATATTCCTGACTCAGGGTTGAAAACTTTCTGTTCATGATTATAAATGGTCTGGGAGACACCAACCATAATTGCATATACATTCTTCAAAGCAGCACACATCTCTGCACCAATTACATCTTCATGTTTTTCAATTACATAAAATTGATTTTCAAAAACTTTTGCGATGTTTGTAGCAGTTTGTTTATCGTTATTTACAAAACAAATATTTGTTAGGTATTTGTTAGCTAATTCAGATGCTTTACAAGGACCAGATATAACAGTTATATCAATAGGGTTTTTTAATCCCTTATTAATTTTTTCAGGTAGTATGTTAATTCTTTCACTTTCATCAGTATAGAGCCCTTTTGTAACTAATAAGAATTTCTTTTCATTAAAGTCATACTTATTCATAAAATTTATAAGCCAATCAACACCCTTTGAACTTATACCTAATACAATAACGTCAGCATTGTGAATATGTTCCTGATCTAATTCATCAGAGTGTAAGTATTTTGCATTTTCCAATGGTAAATGTAGTTTTGGATGCTTGTTATCTTTCCTTAATGAATTGATGATTTCTTTATCAAGTGGGGTCCCTACTATTATAGAATTATGGCCGTTAAAAGCGGCAGGAACAGTGATTGATGAGCCCATAATTCCTGCCCCAATTACAAGAATATTTTTTGGCATTAGGATATAAATTGCCCTCCATTAATTTCTAAGATTTGTCCTGTAATATACCCACTCAATTTCTCGGAACATAAAAAAATGATAGGGCCGACACAGTCTTGAGGTGTGCCTAATCTTTGCATTGGAATTTTTTGTTTTGTTTTCTCTAACTTTTCCTTTGTTGAATACTGTTCATGAAACTTAGTATCGATTGTTCCAGGTGAAATTGCATTTATTCTTATATTGTATGGTGAGCATTCAGATACCAATGATCTTGTAATCCCAGAAATGAATGCCTTGGATGCTGCATATACACTTGATCCTGCGCTACCGCCCGTTCTGGCACTAATCGTAGAAACATTAACAATACAACCTGACTTTTTATTTTTGAAAATGTCTATAATTTTTTTTGTTATAAAAAAAGCTGATTTAGCATTAAGGCTAAAGATTTCATCAAACTGACTTTCATTTATTTTATCAATAGAATAACGACCCACCATAGTGCCCGCATTATTAATTAGAATATCAACATCACCTAAATAATCTATTGCTTCCTTTAAGAATTTTTCAACTTCCTTAGGATCAATAAAATTTGATTTTATAATTTTGTAATTCTTGCTATTTGTTTGAGAGTCAATAGTTTCATTTAAATTTTTTATAGAATTATTTCCATGAAAAACAACTTTTGCTCCTAATTTTAAAAATTCTAATGCTGTGTGTAACCCTATACCTGTACTAGATCCAGTAACAATAATATTCTTATTTTTAAATTCATCAAAATTCAAAGGCATTATTTTAAATTATCCATTATATAATTAGGTATACCAGTTGTTTGAAAATTTGAATGAATATTTTTTATTACCTCTAAATTATTTCTTACATTTGTAAATTTTTCACGGTGAATACCATTTTTAATTAAAACACTATCAATGCCAAAATTATTTGCCCCACTAATATCATTAAATAATGAGTCTCCGATCATAATCATATCTCCTTTATTTTTTGACCTTGTTTTATTGGCAACATACTCAAATGTTTCTTTACCAGGCTTTCCAATTATGTGTGCTTTGCCACCCCTTATTTTATATTTTACCGCAATGTCCCCTGTCGATTTATGAATGTTATCTCCTGATACTCCTAAAATATCTGGATTAGAACAAATTAACGGGAGTTTCAATTTCAAAGCTATATCTAACTGGCTATCAAGATGATCGAAATCTNCATAATNTGAAGTAGTTGTAAGAAGGAGAAAGTCAGCTAATTTTATATCTCTAACTTGATTAAATTCAGTATTTTCAAGTAGATCATATTTGGATGCAATTAAAAAATAATTATTTCCGATATTTGAGAAAGGTTTTATTTTTTTTGTAAGATTATCTAAACAAATATCACCAGATGTAATTAGGGGCACATTAAGCAACTCTTTGGCACCCATTTTTACTAATCTAGATAAATTATCGCTGCTTTTTTTTCCAGAATTACTTAAAATAAAAATCTCTTTGTTTTTTTCACTTATCGATAAAATTAAATTTTCAACTCCATCGTAGATTTTATTGCCATCATGAAGAACTCCCCACTGGTCAAAAATAAATACGCTATATTTATTTAGTATATCGTTTATAGATTTAATCTCCTCCAATTTAATTTACAAACCCTCCTGCTAACAGTGCTGTACCAAATGAAGCCTCAGCCGATAAAGGATTTTTAATTTTGACATCAAGAATTCTTTCTCTAATCAAGTTCCATTTATAGTTTCTTGAGCCACCGCCTGTTGTGTAAATCGTTTTTGGATATTGGCCACCAATCTCTTTAATTTTGGAGTAACATAGTTTTTCTACAGATGTAATACCCTCTAATATTGCCTGGAAGTATTCTGTCTCTTTCTGTGGTCTTGGTGAAAGTTTAGGTTCAAAGTCTGGATCATTAAATGGGAATCTCTCTCCTTTCTTTTCTAATGGATATAAATTATAGCCAAGTATTTTATTTGGGTTTAAGGAATTAGAGAGTTCGTCTATTTTTTCTCCAAATAATTTTTTTAAAATAGCTCCACCAACATTAGAGGCTCCCCCTGCAAGCCATTTATTTGCAATTTTATGACTATAAATCCCAAATTCCCGATTATTTATTGGGTTTTTTGATATTACTTTAATAGCCATTGTTGATCCTATCGATGTTACTGCAGAGCCAATGGATTTAGCACCTGTTGCTAAAAAAGATGCCACTCCATCCGTAGTGCCCGCAACAATTTCACAGTTTTTATTAAATCCAAGACTCAAAAATTCTTTATTCTCCACTATCCCTATTTTTTCTCCCGGTAGTTTTACTATTGGGAGGCTAGCCATATCAAATGGCAATTGTTGCATCCACTGCGGCCAACCTTGTTGATTTAGATCATATCCCAATTTAAGAGAATTATTTTCATCAGAGAAGGAAAAATTATTAATTATTTTTGATGCAATCCAATCTGCTTGATGAAGAACCCTAAATGACTTTACATTTAACATCTTAATTAGAGATAAAGCTCTTACCAAAGCATTTGTGGTACTTGAAACAATAGGATGGTTACTTGATAATTCTTTTACTTGTTTACTTTCTGATACTGCTGATGCGTCATTATACATTAAGGCATCACTTAGTGGAATTCCATTCATATCAGAAATTAAAACAGTACCCGATGTACCATCTACAGAAATACACTTAATTAAATCTAGTTCAAAATTTTTTTTTAATTTTGAAATATTNTTAATTAAAGCATTCCACCAAATCACAGGATTTTGGAAAGTCCTNATATTATCTGTTTGGGGTAGTGGAATTGGCTCTGATTGGCTAATAATTTCTTCTTTTTGATCATTAATAATTGATGTACGCACACCTGAAGTTCCAAAATCAATACCCAAATAAAAATTCATCTACTATTTGCTTGTCTATATTTCTCTGCATCCCAATTTAGTAATTCATTTTCCTCTGTTCTAGTCAGAAATCTCAAGTTATTATTTGTATTTAATTGAAGTAAAACTTCTTTAAAGCAAAAAATCATTTCTTTTGCTGCATTGCTAACATTATTTATTTCGTACAATCCTTTATTAAAGACTATAAAGTAGGGTGGAAGAGAAACACCCTCTTCTTCAAGTTTGCTTAAAAAAATCTCAACCTCGTCAGGGCTATTAAAAGTCTGAATACCTGGGCCAAGAAATATTACATGATCGGGATAAAATGACTTAGAAAAAAGTTGATGTAAAGACTTGTCTGATGATCGAAAAATGTTGAATTTACTATCTTTTACAAGTGAGTATCTACCTATCTTATTAATGTTGTTTTCATTAAAGTTTAAATTTTCAAAATTATTTTCAAAATTTTCAAGAGCTTGATGGACTTCAATTAAACTCCTATAAGCCTCTTCAATATTATCGTCAGCAATTATCAATCCATGATTTTGTAATATTATGATCTTATGTTTTAAATATTTTTTCTTAATTTCTAAAGTGAGTGGGAAGCCAGGTCTCACATATGGCACACATAAAATTTTGTTCCCCAATATTTCTTTTAAGTGATTATAGCAGTTATCAGGAATAGAACTAGAAATTACAGCCGTAGAGTGTACATGCAAAACATATTTATATTCTATTAAAGCATGAAATGAAGTTTCAATGGAAGGCCTTAAATTATTATTTGAAAGAATATCCTCATCAAAACTACCCTCTTGATTATTATTAATTTTTTTCCTTATCGAATTTAAATTTACTTCGACAAATATATTTTCGTTTAAAGATTGGTTTAACCACTTTCCAGATGCTTTGATAAGCATTGAGTTATTAGATTTAATAGATGTATTTCCCCCTGCGGCTTGGACTAATTTTATATTTGAACCAATTTTAAATGATATCTCTTTGAATCTTTTTATATCTTCCTCTATAAAAGAGTTAATATTTGCCATACGTTTTTATTGCTTCAATAATTTTTTTCATAAATTTTCTCTCAACTAAATGAGGTTTGCCATTTATTTTAGCTATAGTTATTTGTTTACATAAAATTTCAAACTCCTCAGAAAGAAATAGGGCTTCATCAAGATCTTTACCACAAGTGATGGTTCCATGATTTGCTAAAAGACAAGCCTTTCTTCCTTTAAGAGCTTTGATTGCTGTATTCGATAGTTCTTGAGATCCGGGCGGTGCAAATTCTGAACACCTTATAGTGTCCCCTCCCATAAAACCAATCATATAGTGATAAGCTTTTATGTCTTTTCTCAAGATAGACATTCCAGAACCATAAGCCGGATGATTATGAATTACAGCGTTGAACTCTTTTCTACTGTTTAATATATCAAAGTGAAATCTCCATTCACTTGATGGTTTCCATATACCTTTTGATTGCCCTTTTGAATTTAAATAAACAATATCTTTGGGCTTCATTCCCTCATAGGATATACCCGATGGAGTAATTAACATTCCATCTTTCCATCTAACACTAATATTCCCAGCTTTTCCCTGATTTAAACCTTTTTTCTCCATAGTCAGACACGCTTTTATGATATTTTTTCTAATAGTGATTTCAGATTTATTCACGGTAAAATTTAAAATTAATAATATTTGAGAACAATATCTTTTGTTAAGTCAATATTAAACCAATAAATTTCTTTATATTTTTGACAAAAAAGTTTTCTGAGATCTTTACTTATACATTTTTTTAGATCAAATCATTTAATTGATGTACGACATAATTATAATTGGTGCAGGCATAAACGGTGCTGGTATTGCCCGAGATGCGTCTGGTAGAGGCTTAAAAATTTGCTTGATTGAAAAAGGAGATATAGCATCTGAAACTTCATCATGGTCAACAAAATTAATTCATGGTGGTTTAAGATATTTAGAAAATTACGAATTTAGATTAGTAAGAGAAGTCTCTCAAAGAGAGAGAAGTAATAAGAAAAATCGCACCCCATATCACTAAACCTTTAAAATTTGTAATGCCTCATGTACCTACTTTGAGACCATCGTGGATAATTCGTTTAGGCCTTCTAATTTATGATTGGCTAGGAGGGCTGACTTCTTTGCCAAAATCTAAGTTTATAAATTTAGAGAATAATTTTGAGGATAATCCTATCAGGAGTAATTTTAAAAATGGTTATGAATATTCAGATCTATTTGTTGATGATGCAAGACTTGTTTTATTAAATATTAAAGATGCAAAAAATAAAGGTGCTAAAATATTGACTAATACAAATATTATAGAAACTAAAAG
>JGI24820J26691_1000217_pt1 | contig 16728 bp, 10 predicted proteins | sample METZYME_5_50m_FD_26691 | JGI IMG/M metagenome (IMG submission 26691) | reverse complement strand
AAGGTCGTTTGAGCGTACCCGATCAACCAATAATCCATTTCATCGAGGGAGATGGAATTGGAGTCGACATTACTCCTGTAATGATTGATGTAGTCAATGCAGCAGTCCACAAGGCATACTCAGGTTCTCGTCAAATACACTGGTCTGAAGTATTGGCTGGAGAAAAGGCATTCAACGCCACTGGCGAGTGGTTGCCAGATGAGACACTTGCCTCAATGAAGAACGGCCTAGTATCAATCAAAGGGCCTCTAACAACTCCGGTAGGTGGAGGGATTCGAAGCCTCAATGTTGCACTACGACAACAACTGGATTTGTTCGCCTGTGTCCGTCCGGTTCGCTGGTACGCTGGTACGCCCAGTCCCGTACGAGACCCTGGCGCAGTCGACATGATTATTTTCAGAGAAAATAGCGAAGATGTCTACGCCGGAATAGAGTGGGAATCAGGTAGTGAGGAAGTTGCAAAAGTGATTCAATTCCTACAAAACGAAATGGGTGTAGAAAAGATTCGATTCCCCGACACCTCTGGAATCGGAATCAAACCGATTAGCGTCGAAGGCACAGCTAGAATAGTACGCGCTGCAATCAGATACGCAATAGATAATGACAAGGATTCAGTAACTCTTGTTCACAAAGGAAACATCATGAAATTCACAGAAGGCGGATTTAGAGATTGGGGTTACCAACTCGCCAAAGACGAATTTGGAGCAGTAGAATTAGACGGTGGACCTTGGTGCACATTGACTAATCCAAAGACAGGAAACACGATTGTCATCAAGGATGTAATTGCGGACGCAATGCTACAACAAGTTCTCACGCGCCCGCGCGAGTACAGCGTTCTTGCAACGATGAATCTGAATGGCGATTACATCTCAGACGCGCTAGCAGCACAGGTCGGTGGAATCGGTATTGCCCCAGGTGCAAACATCAACTACGACACTGGAATTTCTATCTTCGAAGCAACCCACGGAACTGCGCCAAAATATACCGGCCAAGACAAGGTCAATCCAGGTAGTCTGATTCTTTCAGCAGAGATGATGCTCCGGCACATGGGTTGGGGTGAAGCGGCGGATCTAATTGTCAAGGGAATGGAAAGTGCGATTTCAGCCGGAACTGTAACCTATGATTTCGAGCGCCTGATGGAAGGAGCCACTTTACTCAAATGTAGTGAGTTCGGACATGCAATTATTTCCCACATGTGAGAAAAATTTCTTGCAATAATCAATTTCGTAGAATATGACTGTTCAACTGCTGAGCAGTTGAGATCGCATCGAATCCGAAGTTGTCATGCAACGCTCTTGAAATTAAAGTAAAGTCAGAATCTCTTGTGGCAACTAGGACACAACCGACGTCAGGAATTGTTGACGAGGCGTAAACAGTTGAATCTCTCATTATGTCTAGGTCACCAGACTCTGGGAAGATTTCCACACCATCGATTATACTTCTTGGCGGAGGATCATCTCTAGCAAATTGCTTGGCTTCCGTAACTCTCTCGAAAATCTCCGAGTGCCGAACTAGGAAGGAGTCCAAATCAACCTCGCGCTTCGCATCCATATCTACCTCGTTTCTGAATTTACCAAACGTTCGCAGAATATACTCGACCCTTTCTTGCAGAAGTTTGGAAGTAACCGTCGACTTCCAAACCTTGTTGTCAATATACACGTCTCTGAACAGAGCGCGTGCAATCTTTGGAGATCTTGTTCGATTGAGGAACTCAGCTTCGGCAGACATCGGTATACACAAATGAACTCGTCCCTCTTCGCTCCGCCTCTTTAGCATCCAGACAAAGGCTCTCTCTACAGTCCAATCGAATGTTCCGTAATTATCTTGAGAAATTTGCCCCAACAAATCATCCTTCAGGGCATCGATTAGAATATTGGTATCGACCAAAACCAATGGTCTTAGGGAAAGGTGACTCAATGACCGACGTTGTCGAACTGGAATATTCTTACTGTATCTGCGGAATAATGCCTTTTGTGACCGAACCAAGGTCTGAATCTGTCGCAAATCAAAGTTCTCCGATTGAATCGCAGTTTCGAACATTCGAAGCCCTCGAATCGGTGAGATATCAGCCACTTCTTCTGCGATTAACGTAATCTCAAGGACGTCCTTTCTTTCGTTCAACTCCATCATGAATCGGCCTTCAAGTTCGCTTCTTCTACCAGGTTCCTTGCGGCGCATCATCATCTGCGCCGCTAGAACACGACCACGGAATGGGTCCTCTGGCAATCGGTGTTCAGACGCGTATCGAAGAGCCCTATCGAGCACTTCCAATCTGCGCTTCACAACATCTCCGTCTTCACTACCCTCACTAGGTTCTCTTTGAGAGACATATTCCATTATTCTCTGAGTAGCAATTTCATTACGTCCAGCGGCAGCGTCTGCACAGACTCTTAGGTATAGTTGGAATCTAGAGGTTACAGATGCGAGCAGCTCTGGGTGTTTGTCAATCAAATTAATTGCTTCTTTCCAACCACCCGCAAGGGCGAATTCAATCAGTGATTTTCGAAGTAGCAGAGACGATTGTTCGAAATCATCTCTAATTCTTATCGCTGCATCTCGGTATGATCTAGCAGCATTGATTCGATCCCCCTTCGCCACTGCAATTGTTGCTCTGACGATTTGGTGATTTGAGGATCCATTGTCATGCTGTCTATACCACATTTCCAAATCAGGAATCGCTGCATTGTGCTCCAATACTAGGTCTGTGGCAAATCTGATTGTGCGCAGTTCAACTGCTTCGGTTGAACATAATGTTCCAAGGGCAGAAAGGGCCGAAACAGATCTTTCTTCCACTCCGCTTTGTAGATCCATTGTTGCTCTATTCAGTCTCAGAGCATTGATTAGGACACTGAATAGGCTTCTCTCAAGGAAGGTCAAATCAGCATCCTCAACCGATTGTTCCAATCGCTCGATTCGATTTTCCTCAACCAATCCGTCACCGTCTGCTCGAAGTGCAGCCCTAACTTGGTTGAGAGCCTCAAGCCCCTTCGAGTCCAATTTATCGTGAACAGCATTCATCGAAGATGGGTTTCCACTCAATAGTGCAATCAATGAAGAAGCAGCCTCGGTCATCACCTCATCATTTTCAGTTTCTGCAAGTCCGAGGATTGCTCTCTTCCTCATCGCTTCCAGTTCTTGCATAATTGGAACTCCTCGGTCTGCAGAAATAAGGTGCCAAACCAACAATGCACGATGAGGAAATTTAGATACCAAGTCAGGGTGATTTAGAAATTCACCACTAAGCCCTTCGACATCTGCCGATAGGGTGTAAATATCGAGCACTTCTTCCTCGATACCTAGGTCCTTTGTTGACAGCCTTTTCGCTGCTTTCTTCCTAATCTTCAGAGGGGCAGAAGAATTTCGCATTACACTGAGAGTCAAATCATCTGATGACTTTGCAAGACCCCTCAATATGGAATCCTCAATGAAAGAATCTCCAGTTTCAGAAATCAGGTTAATTGCAACATTCATTTCTTCTTCATTATTGATTTCCAAACCCCTGAGGATGGCAACAGTCTCCGATCCTCTATTTGCCGATGAAAGGGCAGCGATTACCGCCCAACGAAGAGTATCCGAAGGTGTGAGTTTAGCATTTTGGAGAATATCCATGCCTTTCAGTAAAGTGTCAGCATCGGTGGTATTTCCTGTCTGAAAATTCTTCCAAGCCTCAATTTGAATAGCCTCAGAGAGCCTATCTTCCCCATCTTGAGAAATGGCTTGCTGCCAATTTTCAGTTGAACCCGCCCTTAACGATAGGAGAGTAGATTGCGCTTCAACCAAGCCCTGCAAGTTTTCAGAATCGACGCCGTCAAAAATCGAAGTTGATTGCTCAATGTTGCCAGCTGCCAATAACATCGCCTCTAGCAGTGAATAATCTCCGGTCATATCTTTCAAAGAGGGATTCATCCATGCCTTCCATTTCTGCGGGCGTGGTTTTCCAGATCGTAGATCACGCGTAATTTTCTGAAGGGCTGATGCTTGATGGATATCCAATTGTAGAGTACAAGAATCCAGCCAATCAAGTAATGCTGAGGAATCATGTGGGTCGAAATCGGCTCGACTTAACCAATCCCCAGAATCGATATTTTGTTCGTTTTCAGAAATCGGAAATCTACCTAGTTCTGCAAGCAAAGGGGCTTCCCTAGCCATACGTTCCCAAACAGGATGAACACCAGTTTCACACTCTTCCCTTAGGGGTTGAAAACTTTCATCCCATTGCTCATTCCAAGAAGACCCCATCTTGTGTTTCTGGGCTATCAACACCGCCAATCTGTACGCTGCCGGCTCCTTTGAACGAATTACTGATTGGGGTAATTCCAAGCGGTCTTGTAATCCTGATTGGCCCCCTCTTCCTCCTCTTCTACCAATACGCCGATTTGGTCTAGCCGGTTTCCCGGTGGAAGAATTAGGATCGACAGATTCTGGTGCCGCTTGATTTACTGCTAAGAAGGCCAAAGCCTTCCATTCTTTATTGAGTAAATTCCATGCCTTTGGACGTTGGATTTCCGATTTCCTTCTCCCTGAATCGTCGCCTGCTCTCTGCAGTTGTTCGACGCAATCGAGAAGATAATCCTCCAAATTGAATCACTCCGGTAGGCACACCGCCCCACCCCTGCCTACATCAACACATCGCCTTGCTATGCAAGGCGCGAGAAGGAGAACTCAAGACCTCTAAACGGTGGCGTAGACTCGTGGAAATTACCCAAGTGCTCATCCTCTTGCTACATCCTATCGCGGCATTGGTTGTCATTCGAGAGTTCGCAAGGCAACGAAATTGGCGCAAGTTGAGCACTACGCTCAAGGGCTCTGAGAGGGCTGCAGAACTCGAAAATCATGAGACTCAGGGCGAACGATTGTTTCGCTGGGTTCTGCTTGTTGTCGCTTTGGCATTCGCCGCCAAAATAACCTCATCTTTACTCTCGGGGGAAGATTTCGCACTCGACTTACTAATGCCTGGACATTTCCATGGTTGGACCGGATTACTTGGAATAGCGCTGATGACTTACCTTTGGCGTTTGGGTAGAAAGACAAGCGCCGAAAAACAGGCCGGTAAATCATTTGCAAAATCCAAGCAATTACACGGCAAACTTAGCGATATTATGATCGGATTAATCGCCATTCACGCCTTCCTCGGATTCCTCTATCTTCTACAATTAATCGGCTAGCGATTTGCCCACATTTTCAACCATTCTCGAATATTTTCGTCGATATCTCTGCCGACCACTTTCCTCTCAACCCTTTGACCATTTTCTAGCGGTTGAATCCTACAACCACAGGCATTGGCATGGCCCCCTCCGTCTGGGTCAAATCTTGTTGCTAACTGAGTTAGATCGAAAATTCCGCCTTCTGTGTGTAGGAATGAGTTGGTGTAAAATGAGGCTGAGACAGGATAGGACTCTTCCTCTCCGAACCCAGCACCAACATCTCCATGAATCACCATACAAGCATCGCAGTCGTCTCCAGCCAAGGCGGTAACACGATAACCATTAGAACGCACCCCCATGTCTTCTAATCGGACTACAGCGAGCCTATCGATAACTTCTAATCGCTCTGCAATAATTGAATTGGCACGAGTAAGATAGTCTCGTTTTTCAGCAATAACAGACGAAATATTTTCTGAAGACAGAATTTCTTCTACAGAATCTCCACGACTCAAAGCCTCTAGGATTTCAAGTGAGATTACATCATTTCCTCCAATGATTCTTCCTAGCCAAACTACTGGGTGCTCTGAGAGAAATTCCTCTTTGCTAACAGAGCCACCATCCAACTTGTCGACCCATTCCATAAGGTCGGTCAAATCGGAAACATCGACAACTTCACCAACCAAATCAAAGGCTATTCTTGCCGCTGATGGAGTAGGCTTCCAAACTACCACCATCTCAGAATTATCTTCTCCATCAGTTGGTGCATTGGATTGGTGGTGATCAATACTCAACCCACATTGAGAATGTCTAGGCAAATCACAAACCGCAGTGTGCCTATCGATTACATCGTCCAACATTCCAGCACGAAGCGCACCGGGGTGACCGAAGACAACTTCAGCATCCTTCCACCATCTTCTCAAAATGGCACCAGTCACTACTCCGTCGAGGTCCGAATCCGTCACAATTCGACGGATATCTAGCGACAAGGCAGGGTGAGTCATCATTGGACTGCGCCACAACCCACCTATCATTTGTTTGGCTCAATAGTTTTCCAAAAACGGGGTAAATTACCAGTATCAACACTTGACGGGAATAGGAGAATGGAGAAATGTATGATGCCTATCCCAGCACCTATGGAGACGTCTTGCGGCTTCGTCTTGGTCAATTTCGACAGTATTCTTCTGTTGCAATATCCGCAAGGGCATTGGTCGTACCCCAAAGGCCATGTCGAGGGCGATGAGGATCATTACCAAACCGCTCGCAGAGAGTTGGAAGAAGAGACAGGAATCAGCGAAGTAGAGATTGATTCGGAATGGAGTCATAGAACAGAATATACCTTCCAAAGCAAAGGCCGACCGATCGATAAGCAGGTATTTTGGTACATTGCTTCAACCGATCAACTTGAGGTTAAATTATCCCATGAACATACTAACTATCTCTGGCTTAGTTTAGATGAAGCAGAGGAACAACTCACTTTCGATCAGGAAAAGGAAGTATTACGCTCAGCGAGAGAACACATGCAGAAGGTGGGCAGGGTAATCTGATTTCTAAAGAATCATCCCAACCAACCAACTCGATGCTACCAAAAGAATAGCAACGGTAAAAACCATGTCAAATACTACTTTGAGAGTGACAAAGAATTTTCCAATTCCTTTTTGAAATTGAGAACGTTTAGAATCATCAATACTCTTGATTACCTCTCTATGCCCCTCAAGGTAATTCGCAAAGAAAGACACTGCTAACTCTTCTCACGCTTACCCAATGGAGTCCACAAGGTTTCTTCTTCACCCGTCTTTGCCGAAATCCAACGACCAAGTACAAAACAGTGGTCTGAGAGCCTGTTCAGATAGCTAATTACCTCGGACCTCACTTCTTCACGGAGGGCACAGGCTTCTCTTTCTGCTCTTCGAACAATCGTTCTCGCCATGTGTAAATTTGCTACCGCCGGACTTCCGGTTGGTAGTATGAATGAAGACAGAGGTTCCAAATCTTCCAACATAGAATCCATCTCTGCAACTAATCGTTCTCCCGACTCTGCTCCAATAATCGACATTTGTTCAGGAACGCCGCCGGGAGGACAGGCACATTCGGCTCCAACGTCGAACAATTCCTGTTGAATTGTCCCGAGCAACTTGTCTGCATAATCACAGACCTCCATGGGAATAGATGCTCTAGAAAGCTCCATTCTAACAATTCCAATTGCAGAATTTGCCTCATCAATGGTGCCGTAAATCGCAACCCTTGGATGCTCCTTTCCAACACGAGTACCGTCGACAAGAGAGGTTTCACCCCCATCTCCTCCGCCGGTGTGAACCTTAGTTATCCGAACCATCTTATTCACTTCCGAGTAGGTTCATCGCTTTGAATCGTGCTAGAGTCATTCACTCTTCTTCAGTCCCTCTAGAGGCCTTCAATTTTCTTAATTCGCCCTCAATTGTTTGAATCCAATTTTTATCAACTGCATCCCATCCACCGATAGCTTGTAATTCCTGTACATGCTCCTTTTCGGCGGCTTCATCCCCTAGATGTTTGTGGATTAACGCAAGAGCTGCATGGCTCATCGCATTGAGCCATTGATCATCCATATCCCAAGATCTTTCAAAGTGTGAAATCGCACCTCTAGGGCCTTGTAAAAGCCCTCTACTTACTTGTCTAAGGCCCGATTTTGACCAGGTAATTCCTTGAACGCCCACAACTAGACCTCTGAATGCAAGATAAATTTCTAGCATTACCACAACCGAGGCTGTAACGAATGAAATTAGGTGGTCAGTCGAATTCATTTCGTTCCATGAATCGGCCATCAAACTTACAGTTCCTACACACAGCAGAATACCTCCAAAGGGTGCTACTAACACATCTTGCTGCGTCACCACCATGTGCCTAACTCCGTAGATAACGGCGAGACCACCAAAAATTGCTGCGGTAACTGTTGGCGCTAATATCGCAGTATCTCTTGGGGCATTTCTGCTAATCAGAAAGATCAACCCTAATGCTATACTAGACCACCCGAATTTATTTCCAAATTCAGGGAAAGGTTGTAGGCGAGCATAATACAACGATATTGCTCCAAGAGCGAAAAATAGTACAATCCAATAATCTAATTCCGAAGTGCTCATTCTAATTCACCTCGTGGCTCGTCGCGCCATCCAGGCTTCCAAAAATCATCATCATCAAGCCACTTTAGCCATTCGTCATCTGAGGCGCGTAAAAGGCGTAGTGCGCGCCTATCCAAGCCATCAAGAAGTGCATCATCCACTTCTCCTTCTGAGTGCGCATCGGTCCACTCGATTTGCATCTGTCTAACCAATCTTCTACCTTCTTCTGGGTTATCGAAATTTCTTTCGCAAGACTCTCTTAGGTCCTGTAACCAAATTCTTGTTCCACGAATATGTAGGTCATCTTGCAAGGGCTTTTCCTTGCGTTTGAATGGCCACCAACTCATGTCTCTCAATCTTCGGGCATAAGCCGTTACCCTTGATGCTTACGAATTAATGAAAGATTGCCGATGCCCCCATCGAACCATGGGTCGTATCGTCGTGCACCTACACGGCAGGGCAAAGGACGTCGCATTCAGCATGGCTATCTCAGATTACGCAAACCGACTTTCGGGAGAAGGCGTATCACTTTCTGAACATCGAAATCGTACTGATCCTGAGACCTACCTTTCCTCAATTGTATCCAAGGCAGGAGAAGACAACGTAATCGTGCTCGAGGAAAAAGGCGAGATTCTTGATTCGATGGGGTATTCAGAGAAAATGAAACAATGGCGTCTTTCCAACAATGATGTCCACCTAGTTGTTGGACCGCCAGGTGGTTTTGGAGACTATAGCAAGGGAATGTCATCCTTGTCTCTTGGATTGATTACACTACCTCACGAGTTGGCCGCAGTTGTTTTGTTAGAGCAATTATACCGGGCCTCAACAATCATCAAAGGATTGCCATATCACAGGGCATAATTTTGTTTAACTGAGTAGTTAGATTCTGTCGCCGCTAACTCAATGATTTTGTTTTGTTCATCCACATGAACAATCCGCGGCTGATGATTTTCGATTTCACCTTCTTCTATACCTTGGAAAGTCAACAAAATTACCAAATCGCCAGGGTTCACCAAATGAGCAGCAGCCCCATTTATGCAGATTTCTCCTGACCCTCGAGGCGCCTTTATTGCATAGGTTTCTAGGCGTGACCCATTGGTTATATCGAGCACTGCAATCTTTTCCCATTCGACAATTCCGGCGGCCTCCATAAGACCCTCATCAATTGATATCGAGCCGACATAATCTAGGTCGGCTTGAGTAACTGTTGCTCTGTGGATTTTTGATCGCAATACCATTCTTATTGGCGCCATCAAAACAATTCAGAGAATCTTGTTTTTTTAACATATGGACGAAATATGCTTCGGTAAATATCGGCATCAACAAACGAAACGAAGTATGATACTCGAAGGCTTCCGTGATACTCGCGCGCGCATACGAGGGGTTTTGTTGATAAGCAGGTCGATTTTGCAAGGCTACTTCGGTGGTCGGAATGAACGAATTGAAACGGACTTGGTACAGTCGAGAAAACAGAAAGAAGAGCGGTTCAGCACTAATGATGGTAGTGCTCATGTTGATGAGTACACAGATGTATAATTTCATGGGTGTTGAGGAAGAGAAAACTAGCCTCGAAACGGTAGATGACACTCCTGCTAGAACGGCATATCAGCAATTCTACCAAGCCGAAGGTCCAACAGCAGGAGCTACTCAAGGCCAACCTGCTGTAATGGGCAATTTCCAACATGATGCCTTTACCGACCCAAGTTGGGTAGATCCTGCCTCGTACCAAGGCAAGATTACCGACCCATCAGTACTACTCACTAACCCAGGGTATGGATTTTTCCTCGAACAAACAAACACCGAAGATCACGACAATGATGGTATCAATGACCTCGATGATTTAGATGACGATAACGATGGAATTAGTGACCTTATCGAGCGCTTCGACGGATGCTATGGAACCGATCCATTCGATCACGATAACGACGGCATCTCCGATGAGTATGATTGGGATGACGATAACGATGGTATTCTTGAAGGCCCAATCGACTACACCCAAGGAGCCGATCCATGGAACGTCAGTGCCGATCGATATGTTGAGCCAAACACAGTACATCCTTGGACAGGAACTCCAGTAGGGCCAGGCTACAGAATAGATCAGAACCCAATGGATCACGATAATGATGGCGTAACGGATGAGGACGTAGACGGAAACGGTCGAGGTTCGTATGACGAGGATGACGATAATGATGGTAGAATAGACCAGTTTACATGGCCTTGCGATTTCGATGGCGATGGCGAACAGGACTATTTCGATGACGATGATGATAATGATGGGATAATCGACCTATGGGATTCACATCCTTGGGATTCTACTGTTACAACGAACATAACTGATACTGCATCAATGTGGGATTTCCCTCTTCCTTGGGATGCGAAAGAGACGATTACAATTTTATTGGAAACCAGCGGAATAAATCCGCAATTTTACAACATTGAAGTTGGAGACACAGTGGTATGGGTCAATGATGACACTAGATCTCACAATGTAACTGCTGATGATGGCACCTTCGATAGTGGAGCATTAGCACCAGGCGATTCGTTTTCATTCACATTTAGCGAGGAAGGTAATTGGCCGTTTTCAGATCCGGATGGTTCTGTAATATTCTCAGGTACTGTGATAGTAGGGCCAGAGACCAGTCAATCACTGCCTGCTGCATTTGACCTCAATCCAGACATTTACAATTCCGACAAAATGAACTTCGCAACCAAAGAACAGAATATCTGGCACCCAAGAAATCCAACATTTACTCAAATGATTGATGGAGATCTTGATGGCGATGGCATTCCAAATTTCATAGATCCAGACAACGATAATGATGGCTCTCCGGATTCATCGGATACCGACGACGATAACGATGGATTGCTGGACATGTATGATGTTGATGATGACAACGATGGAATACCAGATTCTTGCCTGCAGTTAGACACTAACCTAGATGGTATTGGCGATTATCCAAATGATCATCCAATTCAAATCCCTGGCATAGACTGCGAACTCGATTACGATAGAGATGCTGATGATGATTTATACAGAGCAATTGATTCAGATTACGATTTGGTCTGGGATTGGATGGACACAGATGTTGGAGGCGCTTGGCCTGCCGATAACTTACTAGGAGAGCCGGGAGTCAATGAAAACGATATCCCTTATGATTTGGATAATGACGGTATATTGAACGAAGATGATCCATACATGATGGCTACCATCGCTCAGGTTGAGGATTGGAATTGTGCTAGCTTAACGAATCCAAATCCACAAAATTCCGATATGAATTGTACCGTGACCAGAAAGTCGTACACAGGCAACAATGATTGGGACAACGACGGGATCAATAATTGGGAAGACGTGGATGATGATAATGACGGCGTTTTAGATTGGCTAGATATAGATCCAAATTGCGATTTGGATGATGATAACGATCTTCATCTTCTGAATGGTTCAAGATTCCGAGACGACGGGCCTAATGATATCGATACGGATATTGATGGAGACGGCCTACCAAATGACGAGGATTGGGATGACGATAACGACGGAATTCCAGATCTCTATGACCCCGATGACGGAAATTGTGGAATAGTCGACAACGACAACTCAGATCAGTTCTCCACCTCGAATGGCTACTCTCACGGAGATGGCGACATAATCGATGGTAGTGATGACAGTCAAATTTACACTTCAGCTGGGACATCTCAAACTCCAATCTTGTGGGCACAGTATTGGCATTTCAGCCCATTTACTGCCGAAGAACACGGATTTATTCTTCCCTACAATGGATACCAGGAAACAACAGATACCGAAGTACCACAAATGATCTCGAATGGAGAAGTTCCCGAGATGTACTACTACGTAATGATGCGATGGAGTCCATGGAATGGAAACAACTACTTCGATATAGATATGGATGGAGACTCACTGATTAATGGCATAGATGTGGATATGGATGCAGATGGAATGCCCGATTGGTGGGATCAAGATGAGGGCTCAGACGGAAGATTGGATGTAAACAATCCACAATTCGGTGGTTCAACAGACGATGGAGAGTGTGATATTTCTCTGGCTAATTTCCTAGTCTTTGGTGGTCCAGCCACAGAAATAGTCTGTGGTCTTCGTTTATCATGGCTGTATGCATGGCCTCTACTGAGTGCTCGTCAAACAGGTCAACTCATCTACACCCTACCTTACTCAACCCGGCCGGACCCTGAATATGATGATGGCCCATATGATGGGACAGATGCCCCTGACAACAGTCCAGCATCGAGTTGTGACGAGAATTGTTTTCACTTCGATTTCACAACTGATACACCCGACCCTACTGCGGCGGTAACCTACGAACAGATGAAGAATAATCGTGATTTATTCACGGCTTGGATCGGAATCAATTTCGGATTATTCCAATGGACTTCTGACCAAAACGCCAATATGTTCCCCGATGAAGTTGCAGATTTGCTCGATAACGACGTAGATCCTGATGATGACTGCGGCGCGCCTATCGCCGGAAATATGAATCCATCATGTATGGTCAATGATACCGCCGATTTAGATGATGATTTCGATGGTGTATACGACCATTGGGATATAGACGACGATAACGACGGTATCTGGGATTATTTAGAAGTTGACAGTAATGATGACCTAGATGACGATAGTGGAACAGAACCAGGGAATTTCTTCATCGGTTCAAATTGTGTTGACAAAGATGACGACGGAACCGATACAGACCCAGATGACGATGGTTGGTACCAATCTGTTTGGGACCAAGGAATACTTGGTCAAGGATTACTATTCCCAATCTACTACGACGTCGACAATGATAACGATGGAGTGCCAGACGGTGAAGATCCCGATGATGATAATAACGGCGTACTTGACGAAGATCAAGAGATTCTATGTTTCACTGGTGAAGAACAGAGCGTCTGGGACCACGATAACGATGGTATCCTAGATTGGGCCGATGACGATTGGGATGCCGATGGAATAGTCAACACTTTGGAATTAAATTCGGCCACTCCATTCATCTCCCCATGGGATCACGATAATGATGGTCTTAGAGACGATGTTGACCTCGATGACGACTCTGATGGAATGCTAGACAAGGACGAAATTATGCTATGGCCTTCACGATATGATCAACCCTCGACCAATCCTTGGGATCACGACGATTATGGAAATGGCACAGGAATGGCCAATCCAACTGATCCGTTTACCGGCCCCGATGCAATCGACGAGGACGACGACACTGACGAGCGACCGGACAGAGATTGGGACCAATTGGAAGAGGATCACTCCGGCACATCAGATTGGGATCACGATAACGATGGAATCCTAGATGAGGATGATAAGATTCCAACCCGAATCAATATGACATCCAGTAATGTGCTCTGGTTAGATGCAGTAAATCCGGCGATATTCAAAGGAACTGTGAATTGGTTAGACCCCGATACAGGGGTTTTCGAACCAGCTCCTGACCTACCGGTTCAGATAACCATTGAATGGGCCCGTAATGGAACACTTGCTCTAGAAACTGTAGACGTGTTGACAGACGCTGCGGGCGCCTTCGTGGTGGGTCAATTCCTATTGCCCGAAGATCTAATTGTTGGTCCAAATACAACTTACAATATCTATGCAGAAGTTACTGAGATGTTCTATCACGATGGTTCCCAAACAGAACCAATACCTGTAGAAGTCAGGGCAAATACCACGATAGATTATGTTTCATGGACATATTTCCGAAGCGATGAACAACCATTATTCGTGGATTACAAGGTCCACTATGAAGCAGATTGGGATCGTGGTATATTCGACAACAGAATTACTCACGCACCGATTTCTTTCCGTGTTCACGGCGGCCCGTTCGGAAACTACACACATCCAACTATTTTCGATGGATATGGCTATGGATACCGAGCTGATTCAGGAGGTTGGGCATCATTGACCTTCGTACAAACTGCGGGTGCTCAAGGCCAATGGAAACAAGTTCAATGGAACTCAACTATGGATAATGGCGAAGGAAAGCTACCCGGAGGATACGAAGAAATTATTTGGGACGATAACGCCAAGAATCACTATGTATTGGGGCGCTATGATTACACCAACACCAGTTTACCAATTGGTGACTATTCATTCATTGGTTACGCTAGACCAGACTTAGGTGATGAATGGCCATTCCCTTACCTTGAGGGAGCGGAAACCGAGGCATTCACCATTCGTTCGATGCACAGGATGTACATTGAAGCGGATATGTACGTCTCTTCGGTTAGGCCAGTATTCTTCTGGGATGCAACCCAATTTACAGGGTCTTCATTCGGAGCATGGAGAGCTCTATTCCATCAACCAAGCCTTGATGCTGCAGGATTGAATTATGCCGAAGTAAGCCTTGGAAAGCCATACGCTATGTCTTGGGATGGAACTCCCGAAGGTCTAATCGGTGAGAGTGCTAGACTACGACCATTCCTATCTTCTAATGGTACACATTGGAGGATTGCTATGCAAAATGGTGGCGACTTCAATGCCCCTCCTTGTGGCCCTGTTGAGCCAACAGACCCAGATAGTGCAGTTCGCTGTGAAATCGTTCCTGAGATGTTCACCGGCGAGGAGTTACGAGTAATTGGTAGTGTATGGAATCGAACCATGGTTCCTTGGCCACATGACCCAATGACTCTGCAAGTTGACTTAGATAGAAATGGAATCTTTGCTGGTTCACAAGAAACCGGATATGCGAGAGCACCACAAATGATCAACGGCGTTGCAACCTTCGATTACAATTGGACATGGTACTCTCAATATGCTGCTGGATTCTATGGCATTCGAGCCGACTTCACTAACTCCAATTTCTACTTCACTGGAAACCAGAGCAATGTGCTTGCCCCAACCGGAGCATACCTGAATGTCTCTGTTATTGGTACAAGCGAATTCAAGGAATTAATCCAGCCTCGCCTATACCGTGGTCAGAATCGTAGCATTGAGGTTCAATTGCTAGATAACTCTCTTCAACCACTAAAGAATTCTCAGATTAATTACGTCTGGGAGGCAGATGGTACCAACGGTATTGCAGAAACAGATAGTACCGGTTGGTTCACTGTTAACTTGACAATAGAGGAAGACCACGAGTTAGGAAACTTCACCTTGGATTACACATATCCAGGAGATCCACGTCACCAAGGAACATCAGGTTCCATGGATCTCTGGGTAGTATCTCGGACCTATATCACGCTTCAAGATACTACGCCGAATATTCGCTCCACGGGAGATATTTGGGAATTCACTGCACAGGTCACCGATGATAACCGCACTGCAGTCATCAAGGACTCAGGTCAGGCATTGGATGGATGTGGAGCAAATGGTGGCGAGGTTCTGGTGATTATGGAAGGTACGGACTTCGAAGACCGCACTCACCGCCAGATTGTCGACACCCAATGTCCGAATGCAGGTACTATCCATTACGAGATGGTTCTAGACCCGCAACTACTTCGTGATGACCCACAATCCTTCCTTCCCGATGGTTTTGGTCCAGTGAACGTGATTCTACGATTCGAGGAGAACTTACCTCACGAGGGTTGCGAACCTCTAGATGCTGAAGCACTGAGTACCTCAGGAGCATGGGATCCATGTGTACAAGTCGTGAACAGTGATCATTATCGCAGAGTTATGCAGTTCCAGGTCGATGGATTTAGTTTGATTGGGCACACAACTCTCAATGTTGACGACCAGATTGTTTACACTTCTGAGATTGACCCAACCACCGGCCAACCTATCGAGAAGCCAATGGTGGTAACTGGCCAATTGGTCGACGAGTTAGGTACCAATCTATCGAATAGGGCGATCAGAGTCACCTACGAAATGGTAGGTGCAGAAACTGGAGTAGTGGGCTGTCTACCAGGCACAAGCGACGCCAACGGATTCTATGAGATAACCTGCCCACTTACTGACGTGCAGGCGGGCCAAGCTCGTGTTAAGGTCGAATTCAATTCTTACGAGAATAACGACCGCTATCGATACCACAACGCTAGCACAACACGATTGTTCCCGGTCTTCTCAAATTCGACCTTGGAGGTACAAGAGATTGGACCATTCCGAAATGACGTTGACTCGTACACGTTCCAGAATGGCTCAGTATTCCCTGTACTTTACCTAAAGGAATCCTTCCACTTGGATGCTAGATTGACGCAAACAAATGGTAATCCAATTGGAGGCAAGTGTCTGAATATTTACTTAGATCCTGAGGTAAACACCCGACCTATTGCTACATCGATAACTCAAGATGGAACCGGTGAAATTGAGTGGTTCAGCGGTGATCCGGATGATAATCCGAGTCGACGCGGAGTCGAACCTACTTCAGATAAGATGGAAGGCTTCAGAATTGTAAGAATCGCCTATGAGCCAAATAAGGAATTACCGGGTGGTTGTAGAGCCGAAACAACACCGGTGGTAAATGGCTCATTCATCGATATTGAAGTGCTTGTTAGAAGCCGTGTAGACATCTTGATGA
>JGI24820J26691_1000216_pt1 | contig 16741 bp, 14 predicted proteins | sample METZYME_5_50m_FD_26691 | JGI IMG/M metagenome (IMG submission 26691) | reverse complement strand
AATGATAAAAGTAGAATTAATCGTTTTATTGATGAACTTGACTTTGGGGAGATCCACGTAAATGGGATTAAGTATGATATTTATCTTCCACATGGTGGAATTAAGGAGAGTGGTGTGGGCCATGATTGCTCAGAACTAGCATTGGAGGATTACCTCATTAAAAAAAGAATAACTATTACAAAACAATAACTATGGAACTATTTTTACCCTTTTTACTATTAATTTTTGCAAGTTTTTTTCAAGGAACATTTGGTTTAGGAATGAAATATATGAATCCAATGTCATGGGAATCATGGTGGGTGATTCATGTTTTAGTAGCCATGATTTTATTCCCTATGATTTGGGCATATGTTGTGATTCCGGATTTATTTGAAATTATATCAAGTTCGCCAAAAGATGCTATTTATTCTGCAATGCTGTATGGTTTTTTATGGGGAATTGGAGGTATAATGTTTGGTGTTAGTGTTCCTTATATTGGCTTGTCTCTTACAATGGGAATTGTTATGGGTCTTGCTGGATCTGCTGGTAGCTTAATTCCACTCTTTCAGATTGAGAATGCTACTTCTCAACCATCATTTCCTTATATAATAGGAGGTTTAATAATATCACTAATTGGAGTTGCCATTACAGCAAAAGCCGGAATTGATAGAGACAAATTAATTAATTCGTCAAGTAAATCTAAAAATATACTAAAAGGATTGTTGATTGCTGTAGCATGTGGATTGCTATCATCTTTATTGAATGTTGGTTTTGCAAATGCTGCTCCAATTGCAGAAAAAGCTCAAGAATTTGGAGTTATTACCAGAAATTCAAGTTTAGCTGCTTGGGTAGTTGTCTTATGGGGAGCATTTATCATGAACTTCTCATACGCCATAATTCTTTTATTTAAAAATAATACTTGGAGTACATTTAGTTTAAAAAATTCCGTAAATGCTTATAAATGGTCATTTATTGCAGGTTTTTGTTGGTTTGCTGCCTTGGGTGTATACGGACAAGGAGCTGCTTTACTGGGTGAAATTGGTCCAGTTATCGGTTGGCCTATATTATTAGGGTTATCATTAATAATTAGTAATTATTGGGCATACAACGCGGGTGAATGGAACAATGCAAAAAAACCTTTCAATAAATTATTGATTGGTTTATTTGTCTTAATCATTTCAGCAGTAGTTTTAGGTTTAGGAAATTCTGTTTAAATGGGAAAAGTTGTTGGTTATGGTGAATTGATGCTTAGGTTAACACCAGAGAATTATGATTTTCTATCAAACTTTTCTGAAAAATTATTAAGTACATTTGGTGGTTCTGAAGCCAACTCATTGTCTTTCTTAGGAAGAAGGGGTTATGATTGTGAGTTTTTATCATCATTTCCAAATAATGAGTTAGGTAATAAAGCAAACTCTTTTTTAAACTCACACGGAGTAAAGGTCAAAGCTAATATAGATCAGAATAGACTTGGAAAATATTTCATAATCCCTGGGACAAAAAATAAACCATCTAAAATTATTTACGATAGAAAAAATAGTAGTTTTTCTAAATTTAAATTAAATGATGAGGTCATAAATAAAACCCTTAATGATTGTTCTTATTTAATTATTTCAGGGATAACACCACCATTATCAAATATTTGCTACGATAACATTTTTAAGCTAATAGATAAAGCCAAGAAAAACAACATAAAAATCGTTTATGATATTAATTACAGAAAAGATCTTTGGTCCAAAAATGAAAGTAAAAATTTTAACGTAAAAATTTTAAAATATATAGATATTCTTTTTACTAATTCAAATACATTTAATCATGTTTTTGATTTAAAGTCAAAAATAAAATTTGATTCTTTTTATGATGAATCTGAGGAGACTTTAAAAAAGATATTAATTGAAAATAATATACCAACCATATGTATGACAGTTAGAAACAAAGATAGAATTGGAGGATTAATATTTCAAAAAAGTAATATATATAAAAGCAATATATATGAATTTGATCATGTTGATAGGGTTGGTGCCGGAGATTCATTTACAGGAGCAGTGTTATATGGATTTTTAAAAGCTTGGCCGATGGATAAAATAATTTCTTTTGCCACAGCAGCATTTGCAATATCACACACAAAATTTGGTGATGTAAATTGCTTTAATGATAAAGAAATACGAGCTTTTATGGATAATAAATCAATTAAATATGATCAAGGAAAATAAAATTATTTCTGTCTTAACAATTTACGATTCTAATTTAGCTGTTGATCTTGCTAAATGTCTTTATGATTCAGGAATTAGAAATTTAGAAATTACTTTAAGAACTAAAGATGCAAAAAAGGCAATAGAATTAATATTAAATGCTGATTTAGATTTAAATATTGGAATAGGAACAGTTTTGAATAAACAAGATTTGCATTTTGCAAAAAAAATAGGGTCAAATTTTGGTCTTTCACCATGCACCGATCTTGATTTAATTCAAGAATCTAAAAAAATTAACTTTAAATTTATCCCTGGGGTTTCAAATGCATCAGAAATAAATTCCTGTGTAAAATTAGGATGTGAAGTATTAAAATTATTTCCTGCTATTCAAATGGGTGGTATCGCTTACTTTAATTCAATTTATAGTCCTTTCAAATCCAATAATTTAAAATTTATAGCATTAGGTGGTATAAATAGTGGAAATGCAAAAGAATTTATTGATGATAACAATTTTGTCGGGGTTGGTGCAAGTTGGATAGCAGATTATAATCTTATTAAAAAAAGGGATTGGAAAGAAATAACCAGAAGAGCTAATGATATTCTGAATCTATAAACTTAAAAAATCAAAAAAGGCAATAAATAATTCTTTCAGCTCCTGATCATCTCTTGGTGAAATCTTATTCTTCTTGTAAAAACTGTTTATTTCTTTTGATTTAGATTTGTCAAACATTGAAATCAAAAAGTTTTTTCTTCTCTCTATGTATGTAAATCTTTTGTTGTAATACAAAAAAACGGAGTTATTTCTTCTGTATCTAGGATCAGGTTTTTCCTGAATTCCTGGTTGATACTCAGGAATGTAGGCTTCAAGAAATGTATCAGCTAATAGAGAAAAATCGTTATTTTCTTCGATTGATTCATAGAATTTTCCATTTTTAGAAACAAAAACTCTATCGTCAAAAGTTACTTTTAATATTTTATTAGGCAGCAATTTTAAAGTTTTATCCTCGCCTTCAATATCAAATGTTTGATCAAGTAGGTTGTAATTAGTTTTTACTTTAATAGGTTCATCGGAGTCAAATAAAACAAGTATAGCTTCTTTTGAATCCTTATAAAAATATTTATTTCCTGTAAAAGTTGTAGTTTTTGGGTTGTACGCTGAAGCGATTTCTCTTTGAACTAATTGGAAATTCGATTCATATGAATCTTGAACAGCAAAATTAGTTTGTCCAGAAGCAAAAAAAGGTATACAAAACAAAAAAATGAATAATGATCTCACTGAATAAATTTAAATATTTAAAACGTATTCTAAAATATCGAATATACTTTTGGTCATTTTATTATTTTTATCTAATAAGGGATTAATTTCAGTAATTTCCATACACTTTGACTTTTCCCAATTATAAAAACTTCTCAACATTACTTTACACTCATCAATAAGTAGGCCATCTTTTATCGGGGTCCCAGTTCCAGAGCTAACTTTATCAGAATCTAGACTATCTACATCGAAAGAAATATATATATGATTACAATCTTTTAATATTTTATTTTTAATTGTCGCTATCATTTTTTTTAATCCAATCTTCCTTACTTTCTCAGGATTAAACACATTAATTTTATGTTTTTTAATTAAATAATCTTCCTCTTTTTCAGTATCCCTAAGTCCTATGTAAACAACGTTTGAAGGTTTGATTTTTGGATAAATACCGTCAATTTTCTTAAGCTTGTCCCAAACCTTAGTGGTTTCTATATCCACATCTCCAATTTCAAATTTGAAATTATCTTCGTTTAATGCCATTGCAAGAGGCATTCCATGAATATTTCCAGAGGGAGTCGTATATGGTGAATGTAAATCAGCATGTGCGTCAATCCATATTATACCAATTTCATCATTTGGATAAAATTTTTTTAAACCACAAATACTTCCGTATGCATTACTGTGGTCACCAGAAAATATAATTGGAAATCTGTTGTTATTAAGTATTGAAAAAACCTTTTTACTAATATCATTATAAACATCTATTAACGGTGCTGCATATTTTGCCCATTTATATTTTGATTTTTTAAATAAAAACTCATTTTTATCTTCAATGTTAATTCTAGGTGTATCAATAAAAAAAGTTTTCATTCGTTTAGAAGCTTCTATTAGAATGGAGTCTATTCCTAAGCTTGATCCCCTTGTACCTGCACCTAGCTCAGACCTATTAAATACCAGAGTTAGGTTATTTTTCATTAGAATTTACGAAGACTATTTTCAATAATCTTTAGTGCCTTTAAGAGTTGTTTTTCTGTAATTATAAGGGGAGGAGCAAATCTTATTTTGTTCCCCTGAGTTGGTTTGGCAATTAAACCATTATCTCTCATGTCTAAGCAGATATTCCAAGGAATTTCTGATTCTTCTGAACAATCTAAAACGATAGCATTAAGTAATCCCTTCCCTCGAACAGATTTCATTATAGGAATTTCATTTATTAATTCATCTAAATAACTTCTGAAGATAATTCCAAGTTCATGTGCTTTTTCAGAAAGTTTTTTTTCAACAGAGTATTTTATAGCCTCTTTAGCAACAACGCATGCTAATGGATTACCACCAAAGGTTGATCCGTGTTGTCCTACTTTCATTACACTCATAATTTCTTTACTTGTTAAAACGCCAGAAACTGGATAAAAACCACCAGACAAGGCTTTTCCAAGAATTACTATATCAGGTTTGATATCATCATGATGACTAGCTAATAATTTACCCGTACGACATACACCAGTTTGTATTTCATCAGCAATCAATAGAACATTATGTTTTTCACACAAAGATTTACATTTTTTTAAATAACCATCATCTGGAACAACAACGCCACCCTCACCTTGTATAGGTTCAACCAAGAATCCAACTATATTTTTATCATTTTCTAGTTTTCTCTGTAATTCTGGAATGTTATTGTATGTGATAATTTCAAAACCTCCTGTCAAGGGACCAAAATGCTCTTTACTACCGTGATGTGATGAAAATGAAACTACTGTGGTTGTTCTGCCATGAAAATTACCATTACAAACAAGTATTTTAGCCATATCCTTTTCAACTTTCTTAATTTCATATCCCCATTTTCTGCAAATTTTAATTGCAGCTTCAACAGCTTCTGCGCCCGAATTCATTGGAAGCATCTTTTCATAACCAAAAACTTCAGTAATATATTCTAAACTTGATCCAAGTTCATTGTTGTAAAATGCCCTAGATGTTAATGTTAATTTTTTTGCCTGTTTAATAAATGTATTTAATATTTTTTTGTTGCAATGACCTTGGTTAACTGCTGAATAAGCTGATAAAAAATCGAAATATTTTTTATTGTGAATATCCCATACAAAAACTCCTTTCCCTTTTTTTAAGACAACAGGGAGAGGGTGATAAGTATTTGAGCAAAAGGTTTCTTCTTTTTTTATGAGTGATTTTTCTAGTTGAGTTAGCATACAATAAAGTTAATGATTTAGTGTAATTTGCTAAAACTATAAAACAAAAAGTTATCATTAATTTATTCTTTCAAATACACCTTTTATACTGTTTTTTTTGACCTTATTCCACTCAAAGTATTCACCTTGCATTGTTATATACACACCAGGTTTTAATGTTTGTACAAAAGAAAGGGCACAACCTAAATTAAAAAAACCATCAGAGGAGCTTCCAAATGCATATGGAATCATGGCACCAGTCAGTATAACTGTTTTATTTGAAAGTTTTTGTTCTGCAATTAATTTTGCAGTATTAGTCATTGTATCGGTTCCGTGAGTAATTATAATTTTATTACTTTTTTCTCTTTTACAAGTATTGACAATTTTTGAAACGTCCTCTTTTGATAGGTCTAAACTATCCTTCATAAGTATCGTTTTAACTTGAATATCTAAATTACATTTGCTCCTTTTTATCATTTCGGGTAAATGAGTTTTTTCAAAAAAAAGTTTTCCATTGATATGGTCATAACTTTTATCAAAAGTTCCTCCAGTTATAAAAATCTTAATCATTTCTATAAAGATAGAAAAAGCCCTACAAACATTTTATTGTAGGGCTTCAGCGGAGAAAGAGGGATTCGAACCCCCGGTACCTCTCGGTACGCCGGTTTTCAAGACCGGTGCATTCGACCACTCTGCCATTTCTCCAGANGTGCAAATATAAAAAGTAATTTTCTTTAATAAATAAAATATAAACGAATAATATGCATAATTTCGTGAAACATGTTTTTCTTGTTAGAAATACCTTGGGAATACCCTTTTTTAATAGCATTAGGATTTTTTGTTTCTATTATTAATACCATGGCAGGTGGTGCATCTATAATTACATTGCCAATTTTAATATTTCTCGGACTCCCTTCAAATGTGGCAAACGGCACAAATAGAATAGCTTTAATGATGACAGCATTTTCTGCAAATATGGGTTTCAAAAGTAAAGGGATATCCACATTCCCCTTTAGTGCTTATACTGGAGCAGCAGCATTAATTGGATCCGTTATTGGTGCACATATTGCGGTTGAAATTAACGATGCAGTATTTAACAAGATTTTATCTGTAATCATGATTGCAGTTATATTAATTATTGTATTTAAACCAAGAATTGTAAATGAAAACCTTTCTGTGAGGTTAAAGGGAAAACATTTAAAAATTTCATGTTTAGTTTTTTTCTTTATCGGATTATATGGAGGCTTTATAAATGCAGGTATTGGTTTTATAATAATGTTGTTTTTACATTTTTATAATGGATTAAATTTAATAAGGGTAAATGCAACTAAGGTTGTAATTGTTCTAGTGTACACAATTGGAGCATTTTTAACATTTTTTTTCAACGGATTAGTAGATTTACCATATGGAATATGTCTAGGAATTGGAACAATGATAGGCGGATGGAATGCAAGTCGCTTCTCAGTTGATAAAGGAGAGGGAATAGTTAAGATTTTTTTAATAATATCAGCAATTATTATTGCAATAAAACTTTGGTTTTTTTAAAAATTAACTGTTTCAACTATTTTCAACCCATACCCAGCCATTCCAACTCTTTTAATTTTCCGATCTTTTGTAGTCAAAAGTTTAATTTTTGTAACATTTAATTCGTGTAAAATCTGAGCACCAATACCAAAATCTTTTGCATCCATTTTTTTATATGGACTAAAACCTTTTCCAGATTTTTGAAGTTTTTTTAGATGACTGATTTTATTTAAAATCGGCTTAGTTTCGTGATCTTGATTTACAAAAACAATAACACCTTTGTTTTCCTCATTAATTTTTGATGTAATTTTTTTTATTATTTTGTCTTCTCTAATAACTAAATCATCAATACTATTATTAATCGAACCAAATGAGTTTACTCTGCATAAAACTGGTTCGTCTACTGCCCATGATCCCATTGTAAGTGCTAGATGGACTTGATCATTATTCTTTTGTTTAAATGTATTTAATTCATATTCACCATATATTGTTTTTAATTTAAACTTATCAATTAATTCAATTAAACTATCATTTTTCATCCTGTACGAAACTAAATCTTCAATTGAAATAATTTTAAGATCAAACTTACTAGCTACTTTAAATAAATCAGGAAGTCTAGCCATTGTTCCATCCTCATTCATTATCTCACAAAGTACACCAGCTGGTTTGTATCCTGCTAATCTCGACAAATCTACTGCGGCTTCGGTGTGTCCTGTTCTTCTTAAAACCCCACCGTCAATGGCAGATAATGGAAATATATGTCCAGGTCTTGCCAAATCAGAGGCCTTTGTTTTTTCATTGACTAAAGCATTAATTGTTTTTGATCTATCACTTGCAGAAATTCCAGAAGTGACACCGCTTCCGATTAAATCTACTGAAATTGTGAAAGCTGTCTGCATCAATTCAGTATTTTTTGCTACCATTGGATCTAGTTTCAAATTTTTACATCTTCTGGATGTTAGAGGAACACATATCAAACCTCTTCCGTGAGTAGCCATAAAGTTGACAACCTGAGGTGTAATTACCTCAGCTGGAAAGATAAAATCTCCCTCATTTTCTCTGTTTTCGTCATCAACAACTATTATAACCTTATTGTTTTTTAAGTCTTGTATAGCTTCATTAATAGTATTTAACTTCATTTATTTATAATTAGTTTATTCTTTAATTCTTCAAAAATACTGTCGACATTTAAAATTGATTTGTCTGATGATGCTCTTTTAAGTAAATACAAAGCAATTGGTAGCATTACAAATTTTGATATCCAACTTCCAATAAAAGGTACTACACTACCATCTTCTGCTGCATTTTTAGCGAATGTTCCTAGGAAATGATAAAATAGAAACATCATTAATGCAGTTACAACAGGGAATCCAAATCCTCCTTTTCTAATAATAGCACCAAGTGGAGCACCAAGTATAAATAAAATAAGAGTCGAAACTGGTATTGCATATTTATCATGATAACTAATCTTGTGTAGATTAATTATTTTTTCACGTATAAAGAAATTTGTTTTTTGAGTGTTCAAATTAGCAATTTGGTTACTTACATTGTTTACGGCTGAGTTAATAATTGATTTTTGTGATTGTAAATCAAAATCATTTAAAATAGTTTTATGGGTACTTATATTAATTGTATTAAATTCAAATGGTCTATTGTACTTTGTTTGAAAATTAAAAACCCCTGTTCTTCTATAAAAGTTTTCGCCAAAATTGCTGTATTCTTTTACTAATTTATTTTCTAATGAGTCGATGCTAAATTCAAGTTGTTTTAAATTTTGCATTCTAAATGTNTTGTTGTATCGTTCTTCTGAAAAATCAACATTATAAATTTGTTTTAAGTCTATAAATATTTCNTGTGTTTCAAAATATATTTGAGTNTGTGGCTTNTATTGTTTAGAATTAGGATTTTCTGCCANTATCTCTTCATACCTATANCCATCGTTAAGTTTTATTCTTAAAATATCATTTTTTTCGTCAGAAATTAGTTTTCCACTTTTAGCCTTAATTACAATAGTATTGTCATTATTTCTATTTATTTTATGGATAATGACGTCCTCTAATTTAGAATTATCTACACCAGATTTATTTGCAACTTTTATATTCATAAGTCCCAAATCATTAAATATGCCCTCTGTTATTGCAAGTGAAGGCTTCACTTTCGCTAAATTTTTTCTTAGATTATATGATTTAAATTCAGAGTGTGGAATTAAATTATTGGTAACAAAATATACAACTACACAAAGAAAAAGGTTGAAATACATCAGGCTTTTCATTGACCTAAATAAAGATATTCCAGAAGACTTTATGGCAGCAAATTCATAATTTTCAGCTAAATCTCCAAAGGTCATTATAGATGCTAAAAGTACAGTTAATGGAAGAACAAGTGGTATTAGTTTTGGGCAGTAAAAAATTAAAAATTTAAAGATTATTTCAAAATCAATTTCTTTACCGGCAAGATCATCAACAAACATCCATATTGTTTGAAAAATGAAAACAAACATTATCAGAATGAAAAAACTAAAAAACTTAGTTAAATATGATTTTAATATGTATTTATCTAAAATCTTCACAATTCATTAATATAATAACCATCATAATCAGATTTACTAAAAACAAATAAACTTTCATCTAAATTCTGATTAAATAAGATTTTATCAAAATAAATAATATTGGAATAGCTTTCAGTTATAGATTGATTAATCTTCAGGATATTATAGTTCTTGTCAATATCAATTAGATATTTATTATCATTATCGTCTGTATATGAAATTTGAAAGTTTTCAGTTTTTTTTATTTTGATTTTGTTTCTATTTTTTTTAATTGTTTTTGATAAATTATTAGGTATTAAATAGTTCGATAATTCATTATTTTTCATAATGTTTACCTCCATATTTTCTTTTACAATATTGAAATAATTTTTACCATCGTAAATAAAAACTATTTCATCTAATGTTATCCTAAATTTTTTATTAGAATACATTATTTTTCCTTTGTTTTTAAAAATTATTTCATTCTTATTTTTACTTACATATTCAAACTTGAGTACGTAATTATCATGTTTTTCATAATGTTTAATGAGCGAGTCCAAAATGTTTTGTGAAAAAACAATAATTAGTAAAACAAGAAATTTTGAAAATGAAAAAGTCAAAATATTAATTTTCAAGTAATTCTTTCAATTCTATTAAATCTTTAACGAGTACAGATCTCGCTTTACTTCCTTCAAAGGGACCAACTATACCAGCTGCTTCTAGTTGATCAATAATTCTGCCAGCTCTATTATATCCAAGTTTCATTTTTCTCTGCAAGAGTGATGCTGATCCTTGCTGCGCAGTTACAACTATTTCAGCAGCATCACCGAATAAAGGGTCTCTATCATCAATATTGTCTTCAATTTTTGTTAATGTATCATCATCTGACTCAGGTAAAATATAAGCTTCTGANTAACCTCNTTGTGAGCCAATAATATCAGTGATATTTTCTATTTCCTCAGTATCTATAAAACCACATTGTAANCTTATTAAATCATTCCCTTGTGTAAATAACATATCTCCATTTCCNATTAATTGATCAGCTCCACCAGAATCAAGAATAGTTCTTGAATCTACTTTAGCAGTAACTTTAAAAGCTATTCTTGCNGGNAAATTAGCTTTAATCAAACCAGTAATTACATTTACTGAGGGNCTTTGTGTTGCTATGATTAAATGTATACCTACAGCCCTTGCTAATTGGGCAAGTCTACCNATGGGAGTTTCGACTTCTTTACCTTGAGTCATTATTATATCAGCAAATTCATCAACAACTAAAACCAGATATGGGAGAAATCTGTGGCCATCATTTGGGTTAAGTTTCCTTTTTTTAAACTTTTTATTATANTCTTTTATATTTCTACACATACCNTTTTTGAGTAATTCATATCTATTCTCCATTTCTACACACAAAGATTTTAATGTTTTAACAACTTTTTTTGTGTCTGTAATAATAGANTCNTCAAAGTCAGGTAGTTTNGCCAGAAAGTGTCTTTCAATCTTGTTAAAAAGAGTTAATTCAACTTTTTTTGGATCGACTAAAATAAATTTTACTTCAGCAGGGTGTTTTTTGTAGAGAATTGAAGTTATAATCGCATTAATACCTACAGATTTACCCTGACCAGTAGCACCAGCAACCAATAAATGAGGCATCTTTGTTAAATCTACCACAAGTGTTTCATTACTAATTGTTTTCCCTAATGCTAGGGGAAGTTCCATTTCAGCATCTTGATATTTTTTTGAGCTAATTAATGATTTCATCGAAACAATCTTTCTGTTTTTGTTTGGAACCTCAATTCCTATAGTGCCTTTTCCTGGGATTGGGGCTATAATTCTAATTCCTAAAGCTGATAATGATAACGCAATATCATCCTCCAAACTTTTAATTTTAGAAATTCTAATGCCAGCTTCTGGAACAATTTCGTAAAGGGTAACAGTAGGGCCTATAGTAGCTTTTATCTTTTCAATACCAATTTTATAATTTCTGAGAGTGTCAATTATTTTTTCTTTATTTTCTTCTAATTCCTCTTGATTTATTGTAATAGCACCATCTTTGTCATGTTCATTTAGTAGTTTCAAGTCAGGTTGTTTATATGATTTTAGGTCTAATGTATGGTCAAATTCTCCAAACTTTTTTAATAAATCATTTGATGTTTTTTCAACTGTTTCTTCATCTTTAATTTTTTCTACATCAATTTTAATTTCATCGATAAACTCATCCTTGTCAAGTTTTTCTACATCACGTGTTGTCTCCTCATCAATTACAACTTCATTTTTATTATCAGATTCAATCTTTGAAAAATTTTGAATTGTTGGTTTAATCTCATTGTCAAATTCAGCAAGGTTTTTATCAATTTCCAAATTTTCCTCAGTTTTATTTTCATAATCATTATATGATGATGTAGTTCTTTCTTTAAGTAGTTTATTAAAATCTATTCTTTTTAAAGTATTTATAATTGATTTATATACATAAGTTGGTGTAATTTTTAACTTAACAATTAAAAATGATAAAAACCCAAAAATAATCAGGGATATAAAACCAATATCTCCTATATAATCTAAAAGTATATTCTTAATTTCAAATCCAAAAATACCTCCATAGATTTGATTTTCTATTAAGTATGATGATAGAAGTGACAACCAAACCATTGAAAGTAATAATAGGATTGTTCTATCTAAAATTTTATTAATACCACTATTAAAAGTCAATGTCAAACCAATTATGAGCATCAAAACAGGAATCAGGAGAGCTCCAATTCCAAAACCTTTATATACTAAGTAATATGAAATAGCTAATCCAAATTTTTTTCCAATATTTTCTATTTCTATTGAATTGTCAAGTATTGAAGTTGCGGAGGATTGATCCGTTGTCCATGAAAAAAAGAAAGACATCATAGATACAATTATCACAATCGATAAAAGTGATAAAAAAACACCTGATACATATTTAAAATTCGAGTTCTTTATCAATTTAATACTTTTTTAATTTTATAATTTATGGTTGCAATAAACAACGTCATAAAAGGACTAATCCAATTAAATATTGCAAATACAAAATAATCAAATACACTAACATTTAATACAGTTGATTGGTATGCACCACATGTGTTCCATGGTATTAGTACAGATGTAACAGTTCCAGAATCTTCAATAGTCCGACTTAAATTAAGACTAGATAGTTTTCTATCAGCATAAGCATTTGAAAACATTTTTCCAGGTATAACTATAGATAAATATTGATCTGATGCAGTAACATTAACTGTAATACAGCTCAATATGGTGCTAGTAAACAAGTTTAATGTAGATTTCGCAACATTGAGAAGTGATTGGCTAATTCTTTTTAAAGCTCCGATTGATTCCATAACACCACCAAAAATCATTGCACAAATAACTAGCCAAATAGTATCGAGCATTCCACTCATACCACCAGATGTGAATAATTCATTTAAAAACAAAGTATTTGTTTCAATTGTTGTTTGAGTAACTATCGAGTCCATGATTATTGTGTAAATGGAAACATCAACTTCTGAATTTTGATCTATAATTGAAGTGAGTAGTTCTGATTGGAAAAATAATGCAAATAAAGCTGCTAAAATTGTTCCCATAAATAATGATATTATTGGGTTAACTTTTTTAACAATTAAAAAAATAACAATAACAGGCACAATAAAAAGCAATGGTGATATATAGAAATAGTTTTTAATGGATTCAATGTAATCAACTGTATTTAAGTTTTCAGCTGGGAGATTAAAAAGATTATAGATTATAAAAAAAATCAGAGCTATAATTATACTTGGTACAGTGGTTATCATCATATATTTAATATGCTCAAATAAATCCGAACCAACTACAGCGCTGCTAAATTAGTTGTATCACTCAATGGAGACATTTTGTCTCCAAAATACGCGCCTGATATTACAGCTCCAGCAACAACTCCCACATCGAATCCCAGCGCTTTTCCAATTCCAATTAAAGCAATTCCAATTGTAGCGGATGTTGACCAACTGCTTCCTGTAGCAAGTGCAACAATTGCGCTTACTACAACACAAGCTGGTAAGAAAAAAGATGCATTTATAATATTAAACCCATAATATATCATTGAAGGTATGATACCACTCAATAACCATGTCCCAGATAAGGCACCAACAAGTAATAAAATAATTATCGGTGTACTGATGGATTTGATATTTTTTGATATTGTTTCAAATATTAAATCAATAGAAATCTTATTTTTTAAGCCAACTACAAATGCAATAGCAGCACCAATAATTAAAATAAATTGATTTGACCCTTTGAGGGCGGAATCTCCATAAATATTAACATTTATATACAACAAAACAACCAAAAGTAGTATAGGTATTAGTGAATCAAATAGACTAATACTAGAGCTTTTGTTAATAATAGTTTTCTTTTTTGCCATCTTGTTGTGGTAATATATATGTAAAAATGGTGAATTTTCACCTCAAAATAAAGCAATAAAGGATTAAATAATAATTTGAACATTTGTATTTTTGTAATAATGTCAGAAAATAAATTCGATGTAGTAGTTGTTGGGTCTGGTCCCGGTGGTTACGTGTGTGCCATAAGACTCGCGCAGTTAGGTTTTAAAACAGCAATCATAGAAAAATACAAGTCATTAGGTGGAACCTGTTTAAATGTTGGTTGCATACCATCAAAATCATTATTGGATTCGTCACATCATTATGATGAAATACTTAATCATGCAGAAAATCATGGTATAGAAATATCTGGAAAAGTTAATCTTAACTTCAAAAAAATGATAGAGAGAAAAGATGGAGTTGTGCAGCAAACAGTAAAAGGGATAGACTACCTTATGAATAAAAATAACATTAAAGTTTTTGAAGGCAAAGGATCTTTTATAGATAATAAAACATTATCAGTTGATGGTTTAGATCATAATGTATCCTTTGANAAATGCATTATTGCTACAGGNTCCAAACCCATCTCCTTACCTTTTGCTGAATTAGATAAAGAAAGGGTTATAACTTCAACAGANGCTTTGTCATTAAAAGAAGTCCCAAATCATCTTGTAATAATAGGTGGCGGTGTAATTGGTCTTGAACTTGGACAAGTCTACAAAAGATTAGGATCTGATGTTTCAGTAATTGAATACTCGGACAAAATCACTCCTTTTATGGACAATGATATTTCAAAGGAGCTTCTCAAAATTTTGAAGAAACAAAAAATCAAGTTCTATTTATCGCATGAGGTTTTTGAGGTTAATAAAAAAGATGGATTAGTTGAGATCAAAGTAAAAGATAATAATGAAGAGGTAAAGACATTTGACTGTGACTACTGTTTAGTTTCTGTTGGAAGAAAAGCATATACAGATGGTTTAGGTCTTGAAAATGTCGGTGTTGAAACAGATAAAAGTGGGAAAATTATCATAAATAATAAATTTAAAACATCAGTTGAAAACATATATGCCATTGGTGATGTTGTGAGTGGTCCAATGTTAGCCCATAAAGCAGAAGAAGAGGGTATAGCAGTTGCTGAAATATTAAAAGGTCAGAAACCTCATATTGATTATAATCTCATACCAAACGTTATTTATACCTGGCCTGAGGTATCCTCAGTAGGAAGGACAGAACAACAACTAACTGAAGAGGGTGTAGATTATAAAGTAGGTAAATTTCCCATGAGAGCTTTAGGAAGGTCAAGGGCTAGTTCAGATCTCGATGGTTTTGTAAAAATCATTGCGGATAAAAAATCGGATGAAATTCTTGGCGTACACATTATTGGAGCAAGAGCAGCTGATTTGATTGTAGAAGGCGTTACTGCTATGGAATTTAGAGCCTCTTGCGAAGATATTTCAATTATGAGTCACCCACATCCAACATACTCAGAAGCAATGAAAGAAGCTGCTTTATCTGCTTTAGATAATAGGCCATTACATATTTAGATTAAAAAGGACCCTTATTATTGTTTTTGACTGCATTTGTTGACTTTCCAGGCATTTCTCCTCTAATTCCATGAAATTCAGTCTTAAGTAATGATGATTCGTTAAATGGNTCTTGTTCTCTAAGATACCAATCTTTAGTNATCTGCATTGGTTTTGAATCTCCAGTTTCATTTATCCAATCGTTTAAAATNCTTTTCAGTAATAAATATTCATCTTCTATTTTTACACTAGATATAAGATTATTAAACTGATATGGGTCATTACTTAAATCATATAATTCCTCTGCTTGTCTAGGTTTAACAAAGATTTCAGCTTGAATTTTAGTAATTGTACCATCCTTTTCTGCTGTTTTAAGATCTATGTAAGTAGGACTATTTATAGCATCTAAAGGGCCTTCTTGTGGAAATTGAGGTCTAGAATTCACAATATATAAATACCTGTCGTTTCTAACCATTCTTTGATAAGACTCGTAATCATGCCAATTATGTTCAGCAAATACATAGTTTCTAAATTTTTGATTTGGATTTTTAATAAGGTTATAGAAGCTTCTTCCTTGAAAATTATCTTTTATTTTAATTTCGGCAATATCGAGTAGAGTTGGAGCAATATCGATAGAGCTAATCAAGCTATTCACAACATTATTTTCTTTCAGTAGTTCAGGGTAATGGATGATAAATGGTGTTTTAACACCTTGATCATTCAACCTTGTTTTACTGTGAGGAAAAGGTCTACCATTATCAGCCATAACTATAATCAAAGTGTTTTCATATTCTCCTTGAGATTTTAACTCAGCTATAACTTTTCCAATATGAAAATCAAATCTTGTAATTTCATCATAATAATTAGCTAAATCTAAGCGAGTTAAATCTCCGTCAACAAGATATTCTGGAACTTTTATTAAATCTGGATTGTGAGTTCCTGAAAATTCGTTATCTCCCCAAACTCGATGAGCATCATATGACGCAAACCACATAAAGAAAGGTTTTGATTTTGGTCTATTTTTAACGGACTCTACCCACAACTTTTCACCACCTGGTCCATTTGCCTTTTTATTTTCATGTACCTGATCAAACCCTCTTTTTGCATATTCACCCATATGAAATTTTCCTGCTTGTAAAGTATAATATCCATCATCTTTTAATAATTCAGCAAATGATATCA
>JGI24820J26691_1000213_pt1 | contig 16861 bp, 12 predicted proteins | sample METZYME_5_50m_FD_26691 | JGI IMG/M metagenome (IMG submission 26691) | reverse complement strand
GCTCCTTGCTGAACTTTTGGCTCTTTTGGCATACCAAGACCTCTCTCAGAGATAATATTTTTTTGTATTTGGCTTGTTCCTCCGCCAATTATTAACCCAAGGAAATACATGTATGCAATTTGCCACGAACCACCATCTCTTATATTTGGACTATTTTCATATAATGTACCTAGCTCACCCATAATATCTATTGCGAAACCTTCAAGTTCATGCCTTAACTCTGTTCCAACAAGTTTTTGAATCATGCCAGCAATTTTTACATCTTGATTTTTATTTACTTTAGCGGATAAAACCCTAAGCGAGTTTGATTGAAAAGCAATAACTTTACCTTGAATTTTCATAAGCTTATCTCTGTAAACTTTATTATTAATCACTTTTTCACCATTAATAGTTTCTTGTTTCATTCTTTCAATAAGTGCGTTTAGTCTATTCATCATTGCGTTAGGGTCTGAGAGAGATCCTCTTTCATGACTTAATGTTGCATTTGCTACAGCCCAACCTTCACCCCGTTTACCAACAATATTTTTTTCAGGAATTGTGACATCAGTAAAGAAAACCTCATTGAAACCTGCATTTAGAGTCATATCAACTAATGGCCTTATCTCAATTCCAGGAGTATCCATAGGAATTAATAAGTAACTTATTCCCGCATGTTTTGATGCATCAGGCTCAGTTCTTACAAGGCAAAACATCATTTGTGAATACTGAGCGGTACTAGTCCAAATTTTTTGGCCATTTATTACCCAGTTGCCATCAATTAATTCGCCCTTAGTCTGAAGGCTGGCTAAATCGCTTCCGGCGTTTGGTTCTGAATAACCCTGACACCATATAATTTCTCCATGTAATGTGGGTTTTATATATTTTTGTTTTTGTTCTTCACTTCCAAGTTCTAGAAGAGTTGGAACAAGCATATCAATTCCTTGACCGCCCATTGGTGGCGGTATTTTTGATTTTGCAAACTCCTCTGCAATTATTCTAGTTTTAATAATGTCGCTCTCTCCCCCGTGACCACCATATTCTTGAGGTATTGATCTTGCAAAATAACCTTTTTCAATAAGTATTTTTTGCCAATCTGATCTTGTCATTTTAATTTCGCCTGTTTTAAATGAATCAGATAAGGGTACTTTTGATGATTCTGTAAAATGCACACCTTTATATTTTTTACAAAAATCTTTTACCTCTTTTGTAAAATCTTTATATTCTTTGCCAAAATTTAAGTCCATAACATTTCCTTTTTAATCCCAATTTGGTTTTCTTTTTTCAAGAAAGGCAGCTATACCTTCTTTAGCATCCTTACCTTCAAAGCATTTTGCTATTTGTTCTTTTAAGTACGGGAGGGCTTCATCAAAACTTTTTGAATCTTGTTTTTCATATGCCTCAAGGCCAAATTTCATTGTTTCTGGCGCTAGACTTGCAAGCTCACTTGCTAGTTTATCAACTTTTTCGTCAAGTTCTTCTTTTTTTACAGATTCATTTATTAAACCCCAGTCCCTAGCTTTTTTTGAATCAATAGGCTTGCCTCTCATAATAAAATCAAGGCCAGCTCTCTTGGGCATAACTCTAAATAATCCTGCCATAACCATAAAAGGCCAAAGTCCTCTATGTATCTCAGGCGCTGAAAATGTTGCTTCATTCACTGCAATTGCGTGAGTCGAATTAGATACAATCAGAAGGGCACCAGCTAAAACTGAACCTTGGATTTTACAAATAACTGGTTTGTATAAATGCCTTAAAGACAAGCTTATATCATCAGCATTCTCCAATTTTGGTACATTTGATTCAGATTTACTTCTTGATAAATCTGCACCAGCACAAAAAATATCACCCTTTGCGGCAATAATTACTACTCTTATTGATTTTTCTTGTTTTGCATATGCTAATGCATAGTTAATTTCATTCATCATCACATTATTTAAAGCATTCTTTTTTTCAGGTCTGTTAAGAGTGATACTCATGACATTATTTTTAATATCCAACTCAGTTGCCTTAAATATGAGACCCTCTAAAGATAATTTTTTCATCATATATCTCCGATAATACTTTGTGGAACTTTAATTTTTTTTGCTCTTAAATATTCACCTAAGGATTTAGCTTGTCCATCTTTTCTGTCATTTGATGATACGCCATCTTGTAATATGTCATGAATATAAAAATTAAGAGAGTTTATATTGGATAATTCATATCTTTCAATTTTAAACTGGCGTAAATCAGGTAATAACTCTTTAAGTTTATCTACTGTTAAAAAATCATGGAGAAAAGCAAATGAGTGAGAGTTTCTAGCCCAAACACCTAGATTTGCACAACCTCCCTTATCACCGGATCTTGTTCCATAAATTTCTCCAAAAAAGATTTCTTTTTCATCTTCTATTTTAATTTTTTCAATTTTAATTGGTTCTTTTTGATAATAAATTTCTTCTAATCCTAATTGACTCGTTGGTATAACCTCAATTTCTTCTCCATTAATGTGTACTTTTTCAATAATATGTTTGCTATTAACTAGAGCAGGCCAGTAAACAATTACAGGCCCGCTAGATTTAACGCCGCCTTGTGCAAAAAAACCCGGAATATTTGCTAAAGCTAACTCAATTATTTTTGCGCTAAATAGCCTACCAACTAAGTTCTGATCTTTTGATTTAACTGAAACTAAAAGAGATGCCATGGCTTCTTCATTGCTCAATGGATTTTCTTTGTCTGTTCTATGGAGCTGAATTGAGACTTCATCAAATTGATCTTTACCACCAACTGAATTAAACAATGCATCTGTAAAAACCTTTGCTTTATCTTCTATATCTAGACCTGTAAGAATGATTTCCATTCCATTTCTAAAGCCACCCGCCAGATTTATACAAACCTTATGTTTGTCAGGAGGCGAACTTCCTCTGCAACCAGATATAAAAACTTTATCTTCCTCTACTTCTTCAATTTTCAAAGTATCAAAATGAGCTATAACATCTGGATTTACATATGCCGGTGAACTAATTTCATATAAAAGTTGTGCTGTTACTGTGCCACTAGAGACCAAGCCTCCAGTGTTAGAATGTTTTGTAATGTAGAAACTTCCGTCTTCAAATATTTCAGCAATTGGATAACCAACATTATCAAAGCTTTTCACTTCTTTAAAAAAAGAATAGTTTCCACCTGTTGCCTGACATCCACATTCAATAATGTGACCTGCCGCAAGAGCTCCTGCTAAAGCGTCATAATTGTCTCTTTCCCAGTTGAACTTCCATGCAGCTGGTCCAATTACGACAGCCGCATCTGTTACTCTTGGACAGACAACAATGTCAGCACCTCGATCAAGAGCCTCTTTTATTCCCCACGCACCAAGATAGGCATTTGCAGTAAGTGGTGAGTGATCTGATTCATTTAATTTTGTATCTTTATCAATATTCTTAAACTCTTCTCCTGATTTTGTTAAATCGGGAATTGAAGGCATTAAATCATCACCATCTATATAAGCTACTTTCATATCTATTGACTGCTCTTTTAAAATTTTTTCAATCTCAACAGCCATGGACTTTGGATTTAATCCACCAGCATTACTTACAATCTTGATATTTTTTTCTTTACATGACTTTGCAATTTGATTGATTTGTTTTAAAAAAGTCCCAACATAACCTTTATCTTCTCCTCTTTGCAATTTTTGACTAAAGAGAATTGCCATTGTTAACTCAGCAAGATAGTCTCCGGTCAAAACATCAATTGGACCTCCATCCACCAAATCCTTTGCAGCGGATAATTTATCTCCATAAAACCCACTACAATTTGCAATTTTAATATGATCTTGTTTCATTAGTTTTCTAATTTAATTCCATTCAAAATAATACTTGTTATTGAATTTGCAGATTCTTCAGGCGTTAAATTAATAGAATTTTTATTTTCCTCTTTAAAAAACTCTCTTCCTATTCCACCAAGAAGTATTGAGAAAGCTTTAACGTCAATTAATTTAATCTCTTTTTTTTCAATAGCTTCTTCTAGGAGTTTTTTATGTAATTTTTTATGAAGTTTTCATGATAATCAGCTGTTTTTTTAGACCCATTGATTTTTTCCATATCTATCAAAAATCTATCAAACTTTGGACCAACAGCTTGATTAACTATAAAAAGATATTGCTCCAATTTATTTATGGGTGAATCAATGCTATCAACAGAATCCATTGCAAATTTACCTAATTTTTTAAGTATGTTATCCATAGTCATTAAAATTAATTTATCTCTGCTTGGAGCGATTTCATACAATGTTCTAAGAGAAATTTTAAGTTTTTTTGCTATTTCAGACATGGTGAGGTCTGGCACACCTTGCTCTAGTAATTTTTCAAGAGCATCTATGATTTCGTAGTGCCTTTTAGTATAGATTCTTGATTTTTTGTTATCTATAAAGTTACTTTTATATTCTATATTCTGCATTTATTGATTACTTAACCACCATCAATAAAGCGCCGTTTTCAACTTGATCATTTACAGATATTAATAGTTCTGAGACAGTTCCGTCTTCAGCAGCCTTAATTGAGTGTTCCATTTTCATTGCTTCAAGAATAACTAAGGTATCACCAGCCTTTACTTTTTTACCTTTTTTAACTTTCACATCAATGACTTTTCCTGGCATGGGAGCAATCAGTCCACCAACGGTAACTTCGGTTCCTGGGATCTTAAACCTAGGTTTTAATTGGAGCATCACATCACCAAACGGCATATGAACTAATATATTATTTTTTGATACTGTAACTCTGGAATAATGTCTTTTACCATCAAAGATTAAGTCTATTCCGTCTTCATCACTTGAATATATATATGCTTCCTTATCAGTTGAGAATAGAAATTTATGATCTCGCTGTTGTTTATATTCAATCTCATATTCAGTATTTTCAAATTCAAACGTTAACTTTTGATTTGGCAATCTACCATTTGTCCAGCCTGAAGGCATAAATTTGGCTACATTTGAATTATTTCTGTTCTGTTGTTGCAGCCACATTGCAGCAATCGCAGTAACATGTTCAATTTCTGATTGATTAATTTCGAGCTTTCTTGAAGGATCTACTCTTTCAATAAAATCAGATGTGGTATCTCCGCTTAAAAATTCTTCTGTTTTAAGACAATTAACTAAAAAATCTCTATTTGTCTTTACACCTCCAATGTGAGCTGACTCAAGAGCCTTAGCTAATTTACCAGCAGCATCTGTTCTGTTTGGGGCATACGAAATTATTTTTGCTAGCATGGGATCAAAATCTGTTCCTACGACTGTGCCTTTATTAACTCCAGTATCCCATCTAGCCTCTGCAGAATTATTTTCTTCAAATGCAATTAAAGTTCCAATTTCTGGAAGAAAGTCATTATTTGGATCTTCTGCATATAGTCTTGCTTCAATTGACGACCCGGTCCAGGTTATATCTTCTTGATCAAATTGAAGAGATTCACCTCTCGCGATTTTAAGTTGCTCAGATACCAAATCTATTCCAGTAACTTCTTCAGTAACTGGATGCTCAACTTGCAGTCTAGTATTAACCTCTAAAAACCAAAATTCTTCAGTTTTATCATCAAATAGAAATTCTACTGTACCAGCAGATTCATACTTAATTTGTTTTGCAAGTTTGACAGCTGCTTCCCCCATCTTATTTCTTACTTCATCAGAAATTCTGGGAGATGGAGATTCTTCAATTATTTTTTGGTGCCTCCTTTGGATTGAGCATTCTCTTTCACCCAAGTGAACTACATTTCCTTTAGAATCTCCTAAAATTTGAATTTCAATATGTCTAGATTTTTCTACATATCTTTCAATAAAGATTCGCTCATCATTGAATCCACTTTTAGCTTCTCTTTGAGCACTGACAATAGATTCCTTTAAGTCTTTTTCTTTATTAACAATTCTCATTCCTTTTCCGCCACCACCTGCAGCTGCTTTAATGAGAAGGGGATATCCAATTTTTTTAGCTTCGCTTGGTTTAGATGTCATTGGTAGAGTAGGAACATCAGCTTTTATTGCTAATTCTTTTGCCTTTAATTTATCACCCATTACCGAAATAACATTTGGAGATGGACCAACCCAAATCAGCTTTTCTTTTTTAACTTTTCTTGCAAAAGAAGCATTCTCTGATAGAAATCCATATCCAGGATGGATTGCTTGAGCACCGGATATTTTTGCTGCCTCAATAATTTGATTTCCGTCAAGATATCCACCATCTTCAAGTCTTATCGATTCGTCTGCATGTTTTACAAATAAAGAGTCCTTATCAGCATCAACATAAACAGCAATAGATCTTATTCCCATTTCTTTAGCAGTTTTGATGATTCTGCAGGCAATTTCGCCTCTATTGGCTATTAATATTGAATTAAAAATCATAATCTAAATACTCCATACTCTTTTGCTCCCTCAATAACATTATTACTGACTATTGATAGGCAAAACCCAATTACATCTCTGGTATCTCTTGGATCGATTATTCCATCGTCAGTCATCATGCTACTCGCGACAAGGCCATGAGATAATTTTTCAAGGTAGTCAATTACCATTGCTTTGAGTTGCTCATCAGCTTTTTCATCAAACTTTTTACCATCTCTTTTGGCTTTAGCCTTTCTGACAATAGACATAACTCCTGCCATTTGTTCAGGTCCCATAACCGCAATTTTGGCTGTTGGCCATAAGAATGTGAATCTATTATTAAATGCCTTTCCGGACATTGCATAAGTACCAGCTCCATATGATGCTCCAACAATAAATGTAATATGCGGAACCATTGAATTTGAAACAGCATTTATGAGCTGAGAACCTTTTTTTATAATACCTTGTCTTTCGAAATCCTTACCTACAAGGAATCCAGTTACGTTATGAAGAAATATTAGTGGTATATCTCTTTTGTTACACAATTGAATGAAACTTGCTCCTTTTTCAGCAGATTGAGGATATATAGGTCCGTTGTTACCAATAATTCCAACTTGATATCCATGAACTGAAGCCCAACCACATACCAAAGATGATCCATATAAAGGTTTAAATTCTTCAAATTTTGAACCGTCAGTAAATCTGGCGATAATTTCTTTTATATCAACTGCAGATTTTAGATCTTCGCTAAGAATACCCAATAACTCTTCTTTATCATGCTTTGGTTCTTCCGATAAAATTTGTGGTTCGGGACCTTTCTTTGACCAGTTTAAATGAGATACAACTTCTCTACATATTCTCAGGGCATCCATCTCGTCTTCAGCAAGATAATCAGAAAGTCCAGAAACCTCAGAATGCATTTGAGCTCCACCAAGCGTCTCATCATCTGACTCTTCTCCAGTTGCCATTTTTACTAAAGGTGGTCCTGCAAGAAACGCTTTGGACTGATCTTTAATAAAAATGTTGTAATCAGACATGCCAGGTTGATATGCTCCACCAGCAGTTGATGAACCAAACACAACTGAAATTACAGGAATTCTTAATTTTGATAATTCAGTCATTTCATAGAAAAATCTGCCAGTTGACGCAAAATGACCTTGTTGAAGAGTTGGTGCGATTGGAGGCGTATCACTATTATTATTTGAAACATTTAGATCTCCTCCAGCTGATTCAACAAAACTTATGAAAGGTATTCTATTCTCTCTTGCAATTTCTTTAGCTCTTTTCCACTTTTCACCAACATATACAGTCATTGCTCCAGCCTTAACTGTTGGGTCATTAGCAAAAATTACACATTCAACTCCAGAAATAATACCAACACCTGAAACACACCCACCTCCAACGTTGTAATTATTAGTTCCATAAGCAGCAAATGGTTGGATTTCTAAAAAAGGACTATCCTGGTCAAGTACATTCATTACTCTTTGCCTAACTGGCATTTTGCCTCGTTTTGCAAGACGTTCATGGTGGTGCATTCCTCCACCTATTTCAGCTAAATCTAGAAGGCCATCTAAAAATTTTAGCTTTTCAAGCATCATTTCTTTGTTTTTTAGATATTGTTCTGATTTAGTATCTAGATTTGATTTAATCCTTGGTGAAATATTTTCTCTTTTCATAATGCGTAAACCTGAATTTAATACTAATGGTAATATAATATCATTAATATTACCATCAATTAGTTGTAAAATAGTCTATTAAAATTATAAATATGATAAAAATTTACGGTACCGAAAATTCAAGAGCCATGCGTCCAATATGGACAGCAGAAGAAATGGGACTAGATTATGAATTAATCATGATGCCATTTCCTCCAAGAGTATTTATGAAAGAATATTTAGATATAAATATGCTTGGAACAATACCATATATGATTGATGGCGAAATTAAAATGACAGAATCTGTAGCAATTTCCCAATATTTTGTTGAAAAATATGGACCAACCGATCTACAAGTAATGCCAAATGAAAAAGATTATCCATTATATCTAAATTGGTTATTTCACTCTGATGCTACCTTAACATTTCCGCAAACTGTTGTTCTAAGATATAAATTTCAAGAACCGGGTGTTGCTGATGCTGCCGTTGAGGGATATAGCAGATGGTTTGTTTCCAGGTTGAAACTCCTTGAAAAATCCTTAGATAATAGGGAATACTTATGTTCAAATCGTTTCACATTGGCAGATATTTGTGTAAGTTACGCTATTAATCTTGCTGAAGCGCTCGGTATTGAACAGGCATTTAAACCAAACATTAAAAGATGGTCTGATAATTTATTTTCTAGACCTGCTTTTATCAAAAGTAAAAGTTATAAATATGAACCTGAAAGCTAAATTCTTAAATTATTTTTTATTAATCCTATTTTCTATTCCAAGTATAGAAGCAAGCAAAACCTCTCATATTGAAACAATATATTTAGGTTCTGGTTGCTTTTGGGGAGCTGAAAAGGGTTATGAATCTATGGATGGGGTTATCAATGCAGAATCTGGTTACGCTAATGGTTATGGAGTAAAACCGACTTATAGATCAATAATTCAGTTTAAAAATAAGTATAACGAAAAGAATTTTGCAGAAGTTGTAAAAATTACTTTTAATAGTAATGCCATATCACTAGAAAATATTTTAAAACACTTTTTTGAAACTCATGACCCTACTCAATTTAATAGGCAAGGCAATGATATAGGCACACAATATAGGTCAACAATTCTTTTTCAAAATGAATCCCAAAAAGAACTTGCTGAAAAGATTATGGAGGAATATCAAAAACTTTTGATTGATGGAGGTTATGGAAAAATTAGAACCAAACTTGAACCTTTGGATAATTTCTATCTTGCTGAAGAATATCATCAGGATTATTTAAAAAAGAATCCTAATGGTTATTGTCCAGACCTATCGACAGGAATTGTTTTTAATAATGAAGAAAAAATCTTTCTAGATAATGAATATCTTTTAAAAGGAAAGCAAATCTTAGTTTTAGATTCACAAAATTATTGTCCGTATTGTGAAAAATTGAAGGTTGACGTTACTGATGGATACAAAGGAAGCATTCCACTGAGTTATAGAACTTCAGATCAATTACATGGACTTGAAATTAATTCTCCTACCTGGGCTACTCCATCATTAATTTTTTTGGAAAATGGTAAGGAGATTTTTTCATATCAGGGATATATCAATCATAAAGACTTCTATCAATTATTAGGAAAGTTTAAATTGGGAGATTCTGAAGCTTACAACGTAGCCTTTAATAAAGGAACTGATGCTCGATTTTGTAAAGAATATCAAATTTTTAAAAATACACCTGATGGTATATTTATTGATAAGCTTAGTGGAGAACCTCTTTTTGATACAAGNAATAGATTTGTNTCAAGATCCGGATGGTTATCTTTTACAAAACCTGTTAAGGGTTCTGTATACGAATTACCTGATAATAGTTATGGCATGAGAAGGACTGAAATAAGATCTGTTTCTTCTGATATACATTTAGGTCATGTATTTGATGACGGACCAAACGGAATGCCGAGATATTGCATAAATGCTACCGTATTAGAATTCAAACCTCGAAACGAAATTTCTTAATAACTGGATCCATATCCATATCTGTAAGTTGGATTTAAAGCATCATCAGGTAAGTCCTCTTTTTGATTTAAAACTGATTCCATTGAGGAGGGTATATCAAAAGGTAATTTGCCTGAAGGATTGAATTCTCCGTATAGCCCCTCAAATATTACTCTATCTTCAACTCCAAATGTTCCAATTAAGCCTGAGACGTTATCTTTGATGCTTGCAAGTATGGCAGGCCTATTTAAGTCAACAACAACAATTAAATCTTTTTCTGCAGAGTAGTTTCTTACTTTACTTAAAATCTCATCATTGAAATTTAAATCTCCATTTGGAAATAGGGTGCTCAAGAAATTATCAAATGCTCTATTCAAGCCGGATTCTTGATTACCATTAAACACAGTATGTATGTACATAATTACGATATCAGCATCTTCAATATTTCCTACTAATTTTCCGAATTCAGTTGCGATATTTTTATCAAGCCCATCAACAAATATTTTTGTTTCTTGTTTTAAAGGAAGTACTCCATCATTTTCTAATAGAACAATAGACCGCCTTTGTGCTTCTATCCCAGCCTTGATATTCTCAATTGTATTAACCCTTTTGTGAATCATATCCTCATCTACGTATGGATTATCAAATAAACCTAGCTCAAATTTATTAACTAAGATTTTTCTAACTGATTCGTTAATTCGTTGCTCAGATACATTATTATTCTCAACCAAGTTTAAAATATAAGAGGGGTTGTTTTCACCACCATATTGATCAATTCCTGCTTGAAGTGATTTTTTATACCTTTCTTCTATAGATAGATCACCAACTCCCCAGTGTCTTCCGGTAATTATTCCCCAATCTGAGCATATAACTCCATCGTATCCAAGATCATTTCTTAATAAATCAGAAATAATATAATCGTTGAAAGCCATCGCTACTTCTTCATTTGTTTGTCCAACTGGAACTCCGTAGTAAGGCATAATTACTTTCAAATTATTTTTAATAGCTTTCTTAAATGGAATTAAATGATAATTAAAATTATTGCCAGGATATATTTGATTTCGACCACTAAAAAGGTGAGCATCTAGACCATCTTCTTGAGGGCCACCGCCTGGAAAATGCTTAACCATTGTCAGAACACTATCATTATTAATATTTTTTCCTTGAAATCCATCCATGTATGCAAGCGTCATATCACTTGATAAATTTGCATTCGAACCAAAAGTGCCAAAGTTCCTTGCCCATCTTGGATCTGTTGCTAAGTCTGACATAGGGTGTAAAGCTGTTCTTATCCCGACTGCAAGATATTCCTCTCTTACAATCTCAGCAAATTTTTTGACTAAACCTGAATCTTGTGTTGCAGCAAAACCTAATTGAGATGGCCATTTTGAGAAGCCATCTACTGAAAATGATGCTATACCACCTCCTTTTGGCACCTCATGAATTGGATCTGAACTAATTGTAATAGGTATTCCTAATCTTGTTCTTGATGCAATTTTTTGTAAATGATTAATCTCGCTGCCTAGCTCAAAAGGGCTAGGATTACCATAGAGATTAAAATGAGTAATATTGTCCTCAACAATATGAGTTTCAGTTAATTTGTTTCCTCTTATGGCAACCTCGTATAGAAACATTAACAAATCAGGTTTTAAGATAAAGGGAGGGTGAAACATTTGACCAACTTTTTCTTCAATACTCATTTTGCTTAAGAGGTCATTAGTTCTTGTTTGAGCATCCAATCTATGATCTTCATAGATGTCTAAAATATTATTTTTATTTAAATCTCTGAAATCTTGTTTATCAATAGTCAGTATTTGCACATCATCATATAAAGAATTATTTACTTTAATTCTCTCAAATGGTTTTAAATAATTTACTGAAGCATAGATTAATACTATTGCTATAAGACAGATTAAGATTACTAATGTGTTTTTTAGAATATTAATCAACTAGATTTATCCAAATCTATCTAATCAGAAATAAACTCATTTATCCTTTCGTAGGAGTCTATGAATTCTTCTTTAAATTTTTGAACAGTCTGTCCTGCTGTAATAGATTCATTTACCAATCCAATTCCTTGCCCAACCCAATATGTTTCGAGTTGTTTTGCACCTTCATGTCCAATCGCTGCTTGATCAGCAACTTTTCGAAGTGCTGGTTCGCTCACCATTGTTTGTAGAGGCATTGGAAGGGGTTCGGGTGCATCTTTATCTTCCCATGCTTCTACCCATGGAGACGTTAATTGCCTTGAGTGTTTTCCTGTTCTACTTTTTGATCTAACAGTATGACTTGAAGATGCAGCGACTAACTTTTCTTTAATATTATCAGAAGTTTCTGCTTCAGTTGTGGGAAGAAAAACAGATGCACACCATACTCCATCTGCTCCCATTGCCATCACACCAGCCATCTGTTCACCAGTGCAAATGCCTCCTGCTGCAAGTATAGGTACATCACCGTATGATTTAAGGGCTCTTCGAACTTCTGGCACTAAAACCATAGTCGAAACACTACCGCAATGGCCACCACCTTCTGTGCCAGATACAACAATGATATCTACTCCAGCCTCAGCTTGTTTAACTGCATGTTGTTTAGCCCCAACAAGAGCGGCAACGGGTACACCATGTTGTTTCCCCATATCTAACATCCATTTAGGTGGGACGCCTAATGCATTTGCTACAAGCTTAATTGGATGAGAAAATGCGACCTCAAGAACTTCTTTAGCACCATCAAGTCCAGCGCCCAATACTTGATTTGAACTTTCTTCAAATTTTTCAGAGGCGTCGCCACCTCTTAAATCAGCTGCATCTATATCATGTTGCTCTAAGATATCTGCACGGAATTCTCTGTGTTCTTGCGGTATCATTCCTCTAAGATCATCAGTGGTGAGATTCTCACCTTTACCAACATATGAGTTGGGTACTAAAACGTCAACACCATAAGGTTTACCATCAATATTTTCATCAATCCAATTTAATTCAATTTCAAGCTTTTCAGGAGTCAAACCTACCGCTCCAAGTACGCCCATGCCTCCAGCTTTTGAAACAGCTGCAACAACATCCCTACAGTGACTAAAAGCCACAAGAGGAAACTCAATATCAAGAATTTTACAAATTTGTGATTTCATGAACGCTCCTAAAAAATACTTCTTATGTTTATATTACATTAAATTTAGAATGAATTAGAATATGAATATGTATAACTTTTCAGTACCAGATATTTGTGATGAATTTAGTGATGTTCACATTGGCGATCTTTTTTTAAATTCATATGGTTCTATTGATAAATTTTATGGTCAAGTTCATACCGCTAAATGCGAACATTCGAACAGCATTGTTAAAGAATTTGTAAATGAAAATGGCGAAGGAAAAGTTTTATTGATTGAGCATACTGGCCCAGAATTATGTTCTATGGTTGGAGATCAGATCGCTCAAAAAGCCAATGATAATAATTGGAATGGATTATTTACCAATGGGTGTATTAGAGATATTGAAGTAATTCAAAACATTAACATAGGTGTATATGCTCAAAATTCTTATCCAATGAAAACTGATAAATCTATTGGAATTGGAGAAAGAGATGTACCTATAAAACTTGGATCAGTCGAAATAGAACCTGGCGATTGGATATATGTTGATAGAAATGGATGGATTATTAGTAAAAAAAAATTAGAACTTTAAATTTTCTATATCTTTATCTTTTTGAGACCAGATTGACTCTATCCAATTCTTAAAGTCCTCTCTATATTTTTGGTCCTCTGCATAGTTTCTATTTTTAAGATCTTCAGGAATTTTGTGTTTTGTAACTAGCACCTTAGCTTCGCGCATTTCACCGGTTAAAAAGTTCCAAGCACTTCTTTTATCACTTTTATAAACTAAAGTGTAATCAATTAATGTATTTATTTTTGGCATTGCAGACAGAGCAGTTGCCATGCCACCTATCTTTGGAATAAGTAGATTTTGATATGGCGATTTTTGTAATTCATGTTTTTCTTTTGTAAACCTTGTACCTTCTGCATAGCTGAAAATAGTAGATGGAGATCTAAGAAAACGTTTACAAGATTTAAGAGTATTCTCATAGTCCTTCGTCCTTAGCGAGGGATCTTTATCGATGGCTGCTTTTGAATGCCTATTTACAAATGGCATATTAAGTGTTTTGTTCGCTAAAAATACAAAAGGAATCCACCACAACTCCTTTTTCATAAAGAATTTAAGAAGAGGAATTTTATAATTTGCGGACACAAGCAAAACAAAAATATCAGCCCATGACTGATGATTTGACATTGCCATATACCATTCATCTTGATTAAATTCGTCATTTTTATTGATCAACTTAATATTATCACCGTGCATTAAAAGCATGATAATTTTTAAGCCGTAAACAGTAAGATCTCCTATAAAATTCGACACTTTGCTCAGAAAAATTTTAAATGATTTAAGTGGAATTATTGCTCTTGGTAAATTAATGATTGCCAGAGTTCCAAAACCTAATATTAATTCAGATAGTATTAAAATGAATGTAATTGAACCAACTAAAAGTGATTTAATTGCCTTCATTTCTAATTACCAACCTCTAGAAACCGCTTAAGTTTGCATACCTCTCAGTATGATATTTGGCACTACCAAAAATCTGTTCAGCCACCCTAGCTCTCTTGAGAAAGAAACCAATATCATATTCATCGGTTACACCTATACCTCCGTGCATTTGAATTGCCTCATTAGATACAAGGTGAAGAGTTTCTCCTGCCATTGTTTTTGAGAGACTTGATAGTCTTTGTAATTCATTTGAATTTTCATCAGCTGCACGCATTGCCGCCATGACTGAAGATTTTGTCAATTCGATCTCACAAAACATTTCTGCAGCCCTGTGTTGAAGTGCCTGAAAAGAACCAATTAATGCACCGAACTGCTTTCTTTGTTTTAGATAATCAAGGGTTATTTCAAATGCAGACTCCGCATTTCCAAGCATTTCAGCAGACATTGCAATTCTCCCAATATCTAGGATGCTCTCAACAGTTTCTCCTGCAGTTTCAAGATCTCCCAGTAATGAAGACTCATCTATAATGACTTCATTAAAGCTTATGTTTGCATAATTCCTAGAATCTGCCATATCAAGCTTTTTTGTCTCAATACCTGACGTGTCAGAGTTTAGTATAAACAAAGATAATCCTGTTGAGTCTCCTTTGACGCCGGAAGTTCTTGCCAAAACGATTAAAATATCTGCGCTAGCTCCATCAATGACAAATATTTTTTTGCCATTTAAAATAAAGTTAGAATCATTTTTTTTTGCAGTCATTTCAGTCTTAGATGGTTCATGATGGCTTGTTTCATCAATAGCCAGAGCAGTTGTAATTTCGCCACTAACTATCTTTGGCAAATAATTACTTTTTTGATCATCGTTGCCAAATTGTGTAATAGCATAAGCACCTAAAACACCTGTTGCAAAAAGTGGAGAGGGGGTTAGTGTCTTTGCGCATTCTTGCAATATGACACCAATACCTGTTACTCCAAAATTAGATCCCCCAAATTCTTCTGGAATTAATATTCCGGGCCATCCAAGTTTAACCATTTCTGACCAAATATCTTTATCCCATAATTTAGGATCATTATTATCTCTCAAAGATCTGAAATGAGATATTGGAGATCTTTCATCAGCAAAGTTCTTTGCTGTATCTTTTAGAAATTGTTCTTCCTCAGATAATACTAACTTCATAAGTAACTATTGACTTGGAAGTCCAAGTACTCTTTTAGAAATAACATTAAGTTGGACTTCTGAGGTTCCACCTTCAATGGAGTTGCCTTTTGTTCTGAGCCAAGCCCTTGTTAGATTTTTATCGTCATCATCAAATTCGTCTCCATCCCATGCAACGCCATTAATTCCAGAAGCTGCAACCATTAGCTCGTGCCTTTTTTTGTTATGCTCTGTTCCATATAACTTGAACATTGAAGCTGTTGCACTTGCCTTACCACCTTCATCACCTGCTCTTTTTAAAGTAAGACCAAAAGCATGTTCTTTTATTTTATGAGATGAAATCTCAGATCTATAAAAATTATTTTTAATTTTGCCATTTTCTTCACCTAAATGTTTTTTAGCAATTGATACAACATCTCTTTTGCTTCCCATGCCAGCAGCAAGACCAAAATTAGAAATAAAAGCTCTCTCATGTTGTAAAAGCTTCTTTGCAATAGTCCAACCAGCATTTAGCTCGCCTATCAGATTTTCTTTGGGTACTTCAACGTTATCAAAAAAAGTTTCACAAAAAGGAGACTTCCCTGATATTAATGTTATCGGCTTTGTGCTAACACCTTTAGTTGCCATATCAATCAGTAAAAAACTTATACCATCATGTTTTGGTTCTTTTGGACCAGTTCTCACTAAAGCAAATATCCAATCTGCTTTATCTGCATATGAAGTCCAAACTTTTTGACCATTTACTAGAAATTTTTCACCAATGTCTTCTGCTTTTGTTGCAAGACTAGCTAAATCAGATCCTGATCCAGGTTCTGAATATCCCTGACACCATCTAATTTCACCTTTAATAATTTTTGGTATGTGTTCTTTTTTTTGTTCTTCAGATCCATATTCAAGTAATACTGGAGCAAGCATCCATATTCCAAAACTGAGCAAAGGTTGTTTTGCACCTATTCCAAATAGTTCCTCATTAAGAACTTTTACTTCTTCTTTTGTGAGGCCACCACCTCCGTATTCTTTCGGAACAGTTGGCATTGTCCATCCTTTCTCACCCATTCTGTCTAACCACAGCTTAGATTCTGGATTCTTATACTCTGCATTTCTACCACCCCATACCTCATCAACTGGGATCTTAGGATCAGCACCACTTCTCATAGAAGGAGGACAGTTTTTATCAAGCCATTCCTTTGTTTCTTGTCTAAATTTATCTAAATTACTCATATTATTAATATTTGGTTTATTTAAAA
>JGI24820J26691_1000212_pt1 | contig 16866 bp, 21 predicted proteins | sample METZYME_5_50m_FD_26691 | JGI IMG/M metagenome (IMG submission 26691) | reverse complement strand
TGGAATGCTCCACTAACTAAAGGTTTCAAACAATTTTGTTTCTCTTCTAGACCTGAGGTATATCAATTCAATGATCTTAGGAATCAACTCACACAATACTTTCACAGAGTACCTACAAATATAAACTATCATTTGTGGTTACCAGGTTCTGGTATCAACTGGCATGATGACAACATGAACCTCTACGGTGCTACATTATATTTGAATGATTGGATACCAGAAAAGGGTGGTGTATTCATGTGGAGAGAAAAAGATACTGAAGAATTGAAGTGCATACATCCTCAAAGAAATATGCTCATGATAAATGAGTATGGAGAAGATCATGCTGTCACTCCTATCATGGTAAATGAGGGAGCAGGATTGAGATTGTCTGTGCAGATATTCTGTCAATACCCTAATGAAGAGTTGAATCAAGGTCAACCATCAGCACCTGTACCACCAGAAGGACATTACGATTAAATGCATCTTCACTCTAAACATATTGGTCTTGATTGGGCAGATGATGTAGAACTGCTCTGCAATAAACTTATACTACAACATAAATGGAGTAGTAAAAACTATAAGAGAGGTGAGTATGTATTTGATATAGCACCTAATAATCTAGGATTCTTTCAACCCCTGTTTGATATAATAAAACAAGAAGTTATAACACTATATCCTAAGGCAGATATACCAGATAGAATATTCAATAAGAGTTGGGCGTANGTATCTAATCAAGATAGGACTGTCAGTTTTTTTCACAATCATATTTCAGAAAAGGTAAGGAAGGATATATCCACTGTGTTCTACCTAAAAAAACCACCAAACTCAGGTGATATTATGTTTTTATTGGGAGAGGAAACACATATACATAAACCAGTAGAAGGTGAACTCATCATCTTCCCTGCTACATACTATCACTCACCTTTGCCATCAAAAACAAAGGAATATCGGATAGCAATCAACGTCAATGTAATGACTCTAAATGAGTATGATTACTTCCTTGACAACTGAGGTGAATGAACAGTATAATTATGTCGTTAGTTCAAAAAACAATGTCGAAGAAGGGATCTTTTCTTTCGAGATTCAAAAACAAATCTCAACTACTTGTATCTGCTGTTGAAAATAAGATAGACTTAGAGTATGATCATCCTAATCTTTATGATTCTCTAAGGTCTTTCTATCAGTCACAAGACATTTATTTTTACAATGATAGAGAAAGGGATTACGATGTTATTATGGAGAACTTAGAGTATGATTTATTGAATACGGGGTTTATTGGATGATTGAAAAAGAAAGAAGACCATGGGGTTACTTCACTGTCTTACAAAGAGGTGACAAGTATTGTGTCAAAGAACTCTTCATAGAACCAGAGATGAGGATCTCTCTACAATTCCATCGGTATCGCACTGAGGACTGGGTTGTTGTAGAAGGTGATGGTATAATAACTCAAGGTAATTTAGAGACACCATGTAAAGTTGGCGATACATTCTTCATACAGATAGAACAACGTCATCGCATACAGGGTGGTAAAAAGGGAATAAGAATTATAGAAGTACAAAGAGGTGACTGTCAGGAAGATGACATCGTAAGACTACAAGATGATTATAATCGTATAGATCATTTTGCATGGGGTCACTACTAATGAATCCAAATGATTTCACACCAGAAGACCCTGCACATTACCAACGTGGTAATATACAAGTTTGGGATTTCATAGCAGATCAAGGACTTGATTTCTTCGCTGGTAATGTAGTAAAGTATGTCTGTCGTGCAGGACACAAGGACGATAAAGTCCAAGATTTGAAGAAGGCAAAAGCATACATTGATAAACTTATAGACTTATGTTCCTAGTTACAGGTGGTGCAGGATTTATTGGCAGTAACTTCCTACACTATCTTAAAAAATATACTGGTGTAGATGATCAGATTGTTATCATTGACAACCTATCTTATGCTGCTGACAAACAATACATGCCACTCAATGATCAGTTTGTATTTGAGTACTGTGATATATCACAGGAGGAGAATGTAAATTATATCTTTGATAAGTATAAGATCAAGAAAGTATTTCACTTTGCTGCTGAGTCACATGTTGATAATAGTATAACTAATTACAGACCTTTCTTAGAAGCAAATGTAATAGGCACAATCAATTTATTGAATGCCAGTCTAAGACATAACGTAGAGAAGTTCCATCACATATCTACTGATGAAGTGTATGGTTCTTTAGAGTATTATGATAAGGTATTATTCAAGGAGACAACACCATATGACCCTAGAAATCCGTACTCAGCAAGCAAAGCAGCGTCTGACCATTTTGTCAAGACGTGGCATAACACTTATGGTCTACCTTATCTTATTACTAACTGCTCTAACAATTATGGTCCTCATCAACATGTAGAGAAGTTGATACCTAAAGTTATATACAATGCGTTTAGAAATAAGATTACATACATGCATCAAGGTGGACATCAAGTAAGAGATTGGTTATATGTTTACGATCATTGTTCTGCAATATGGAAACTGGAAGAGAAGAACATAATCAACGATCACTTCAACGTAGGTGGTTCATGTGAGANGAGAAATATAGATGTTACTATAATGATATTAGANATGCTGAAGAAACCACATGATCTGATTGGTATCAGCAATGAAAGACCTGGTATTGACAAACGATATGGAATGGATCATAGTAAGATTACACAACGTACAGGATGGAAACCTACTACAGATTTTGAAGTAGGTATTCGTGCTACTATTACATGGTATCTTGAAAAGTTAGTATGATTTCACTTTACGGTCACGGTTTCATAGGTAAACATTTCAAAAACCTATACAAGGAACAAGTTGAAGTACAGGACAGAGATGATAGAGTGCCAAGACACAACGACATCCTGTACATGATCTCTACCACCCACAATTACAATGTACATGATAAGATCACTTTGGATGTCGAAACAAATCTTCGAGTCCTTTGTGAAACACTCGACTTCTGTAGATCAGAAGACATCACATTCAATTTCGTTTCCTCATGGTTTGTCTATGGCAAAGGGGGAACACTTCCCGCCACAGAAGTATCGTTATGCAACCCAAGAGGATTTTATTCTATTACCAAAAAGTGTGCGGAAGATCTTATTATTTCTTTCGCAGAAACTACTGGGATGAAATACAGAATTCTAAGACTATGTAATGTCATGGGTGAGGGTGATCACAATGCGACAAGGCAAAAAAATGCATTGACTTGGATGATCAATGAATTGAAGGCAGATAGAGATATCAATGTCTATGATAATGGTTCACATTGTCGTGATATAATGCATGTAAAAGATGTATGTAGAGCAATGAAACTTGTTATGGACAAGGGTGAATTGAATGAGATCTACAACATAGGGTCAGGACAACCCACTAAAGTTAGTGAGATTGTAGAACTCGCTAAACATTTTACAAGATCTCGTGGTAAGATTATAAACATGAATCCACCACAGTTTCATAAAAATGTGCAGACACAACACTTCTGGTTAGATACAACTAAGTTGAAGAAATTAGGTTTTGCACAACACATAACAAATGAGTTTATAGTAAAAGACTTATGTATAACCTAGGAGAACAGGTCGACAATTTTATATTCAGTTTGGAAAAGAGTGGATATGAAATCATGCCTTATCTTCCCAACAAAAACTGGAAACCAGGCGATCCAATTTATTACTCAGGTCCTTACTGGGACAACAGGGAAGTCACTGCTGCTATTACAACACTACTAGGTGGTAAGTGGTTGCCAGCAGGAGAAAATGTCAACAAGTTTGAACGTGCATTCTCTAAGAAGTTTGACTTCAAGCACTCTGTCATGGTCAACAGTGGTTCGTCTGCTAATCTAGTGATGATTGCTGCGTTGAAAAAATATTTTGATTGGCATGATGGAGATGAAATTATAGTATGTGCATGTGGATTTCCTACTACAATCAATCCAATCATTCAAGCAGGGTTGAAACCTGTTTTTGTAGATATTGATATGGAGGATTTGAATTGGAACCTACAACAGATTGAGGATAAATTATCACCTAGAACTGTTGCTGTTTTCTCTTCACCTGTCCTTGGCAATCCCTATGACTTCGATAAGTTTTTTCAGATTCTTGATAGGAACAGATTGCATTACATTGCTGACAATTGTGACTCCTTGGGTAGCAAGTGGAGAGGTGAGTTGCTGACTAAAAAAGCCGTCGCAGCGTCTTGTTCTTTCTATCCAGCTCATCATATCTGCACTATTGAAGGTGGAATGGTCTCCTCTAACATCGAGGAGATAGTTCAGATCGCCAGATCGTTTGCTTGGTGGGGTCGTGGATGTTACTGTGTAGGTGCCCAAAATAAATTGTCCAACGGTGTCTGTGGAAAGAGATTTGATCGCTGGTTGGAAGGGTACGACAAGGATGTCGATCATAAGTATGTCTTTGGCGTCCAAGGATACAACCTCAAGCCTGCCGATCTGCAAGGGTCTATTGGACTTGTGCAGTTGGAGAAGCAGACAGAGATACATTGTGTCCGTCGTATGAATAAAGGAGCACTCACTCAGGTCTTCAACCAAATTCCTGGTTGCAGGGTTGTTGAAGAGAAAGAACATGCTGAGACCTCTTGGTTTGGAGTTCCTATAATATATAAGGACGGTAAACACCACCTTGTAAAGTATCTAGAAGATCATGGAATCCAAACGAGGAATTATTTTGCTGGTAATATTCTTATGCATCCTGCTTATAGGCATATNGAACCTGCATCAAACTATCCCAGAGCTTCAGAAGTTCTAGACAACGTGTTCTTTTTAGGATGTTCACCAGTTATTACGGTGGACATGCTAGACTACATAGATCATGTTATAATAAAATATATCAAAGAAAACAAATGAAGAAGACAGCATTAGTGCTTGGTGCCGGTGGATTCATCGGTTCACATATGGTCAAAAGATTGATTAGCGAAGGTTATTGGGTAAGAGGTGTTGACCTCAAGCACCCCGACTTTTCTGATACTGCTGCCAATGAGTTTGTAACAGGAGATCTCACAGATAGAGACTTCATGAGAAGAGTCATTCACTTTAGAGGAGAGACTGGAAACTTCTATGCTAGTGTTCCTTTTCAGTATGAGGAACCATTTGATGAGATATATCAATTTGCTGCTGACATGGGTGGTGCAGGATATATCTTTACTGGTGAGCATGATGCTGACTTGATGCATAACTCTGCTCTTATTAATATAAATCTTCTATCATGTCAAAAGGAGATGAATGAAAGTTACCCACGTCTTTTACAACCCGTACCTGACATAGTGGGTAAAACTAAAATATTCTATTCAAGTTCTGCCTGTATGTACCCTGAGTACAACCAACTTGATCCAGATAATCCTGATTGTCGTGAGGATTCCGCTTACCCTGCTGCACCTGATTCTGAATATGGATGGGAAAAATTATTCAGCGAGAGGTTATATCTCGCTTACAGTCGTAATCATAATTTCGATGTTAGGATTGCGAGGTATCATAACATCTACGGACCAGAAGGAACTTGGTACGGTGGAAGAGAAAAAGCTCCTGCAGCTATCTGTAGAAAGGTCGCATACGCCTCAGATGGAGACTCCATTGAAGTATGGGGAGATGGACTTCAAACTCGAAGCTTCCTCTTCATCGATGAATGTATTGAAGCGACACGTAGACTCATGGAAGGAACGTGGACTGATCCCATAAACATAGGTTCAGAAGAGATGGTAACCATTGATCAGTTAGTTGATACTGCTGCTAAAGTTGCCAAGAAAGAAATTGGTAAAGATCATATTGACGTGCCACACACAGGTGTAAGAGGTAGAAACTCTAACAACGATCTTATCAGAGAGAAGTTAGGTTGGGATTATAGTACAACACTTGAAGAGGGAATGAGCAAGACATACAACTGGATCATGTCACAGATTACTAAGGATATGTTCCCTGTTGATGCAGAACGTGATATAACTGGTAAGAAGTATTTGTCTTATGGTAACTGTAGCAAATGAATACAACCTATAATTATGAAAAGGATACACTAAAGCATCCTTTCAGTGGACACACTAAAGTATTTGAAAATTATTCTCAAGCATATCAGGACTTGTTTGTTCTCTCTATGCTGAAGGGTAAGAAGAATGGTAAGTATGTTGAGGTTGGTGCAAACCATCCTCAAAGTATGAGTAACACATTCTTATTAGAGACTGTGTTTGGTTGGAGGGGATTCTCTATTGAAATAGAGAAATCAATGTGTGAAGTTTTCAATGGAGACATGGCAAGACAGAACCATTGTTATGAAGCAGATGGTACAGCGTTTGATTACGAGACAGCAATCAAGAAAGAGAAGTGGCAAGGTAGAATAGATTATCTTTCTCTTGACTGTGAACCACCCCACATAACATTTGATGTGCTCAAAAAGTTTCCACTAGATGAGTACAGATGCAGTGTTATAACCTTTGAACATGATGCATATAAAGATGGTTTTGGTATCATGGATGCGTCAAGAAAATACTTGACAGAGAAAGGATATGTTTTAGTATGCTCTAGTGTATGTAACGGAGCAAATCCATACGAAGACTGGTGGATTGATCCATACGTAGTCAAAGAGGAAACATACAAACCATTTGAATGTATGGGTTCTGAAGCAAGAGACATTTTTATATGAAAATTTCTCATTGGTATGGTAGATTAGGTAATAATATACAACAATGTGCTGTTGGTTTGATGATGGCACAGGCATACAAAACCACATTTGAATCCATACCACACGATGTCATCAAACAATTTTCGGTTAAGTTTGGGGATGGTCGTAGTGACCATCAGTCCAAATTTTTCTATTATCAAGGACCGTACAAAGAAGTTACGATTGATTCATCGTTGGTTTACACTCAGATGCGAGAGTTTTGTAAGGAGTTTATATACCCTCAGTTGGCACTCCCCAGTGTTGATGTTCCTGATGACACTCTTGTCATCCATCTTCGTAGTGGAGATGTTTTTGACAAGAACGTCACTAACCCTAATCAATATGTTCCTAATCCCTATGTTTTTTACTTTACTTTGCTTGAATCTTTTGAAAAGGTCATAGTAGTAACAGAACCAGACGATTACAATCCATTGATAGAGGAGTTGAGGAATCAATGTCCTAAAGTAAAGGTACAATCCAAGAGTATTGAAGAAGACTTTGCCACTTTGATGAACGCAAAACATGTAGCAACATCAGGTGTAGGAACATTTGGTACTGCTGCTGCATTGTGTAGTAGAAAGATAGAACAATTATATTGTACTGACCTCCATATTACAGAGCACCTAAATTATAAGATGTTCTATAATACTGATGTCAGGATAAACCTTATGGAACTACCTGATTACATAGGTATAGGAGAATGGACTAACTCTGATGAGCAACGACAATTCCTTTTCGATTACAAGGCACAAACTTAAACTTACACATCAAAAACTCATAGAGATTCTGTGTAAGAAGTTGCCATACTATTACTTTGATGATTGTGCTTATGGTAATTTTGAGCATGATCTAAAGACTGATATGCATCCTTATTTTAGTCACACATTATTGAACGAAGAGGGAGAGAAGTCAGAACATTTCCGTAAGTTTCCATGGATTCCAATTGGTGAAGCAATAGGCATGCCTAATAATAAAATGATGAGAGCACATATGACATTACAATACCCTAGACCTGATGTCTTTGGTGTACCTCACAACTCACATATAGATCAACCTGATAGAAAACATATTGTGGCACTATATTATCCTAATAAAGCAGACGGTGACACATTCTTTTTTGACTCTGATCAAAACATTATACATAGAGAAGCACCTGAAAGAGGGAAGGTTGTAGTCTTTGAAGGGTCACAGTATCACTCAAGTTCTTCACCATCTAAGACTACTAGATTCACCCTCAATATAAATTATTACCCATGAAAATTTTTGACGTTTTTACTTTTTATAATGAACTAGATCTGTTAGAACTAAGAATGAATATCTTAGGTAACTCAGTAGATTATTTTGTTATCAATGAGGCAAACATAACCTTCACAGGTAAACCAAAACCACTATACTTTGCAGAGAATAGAAAGAGATTTAAAAAGTGGGAAGATAAAATAATATATCATCTGACAGAGGACAATAATAAAACATACGAGCAGTACTATGAGGGTGTCCCTTACCATCGTAGTATGATAGAAGAGGGTATAAAAGATTTACCAATACATTATCAGAGAGCATGCTTCCATAAGGACTCAGCAATCTATGGGTTCCTTGATATAGCAGAGGACAATGATATCATACTAACAAGTGATGCAGATGAGATTGCAAACCCAGAAGCGATAAAATGTATAGACAGTTGGTTTGATCCCAAGAATCATTATGTATTGACAGGTCCTTTATATTACTATTACCTCAATGTAAAATGTGAGGATCAGTGGATGGGAACAAGAGTATGTGATATGAAAACACTGAAGACTATGAGTGTAGACAAACTAAGACAGTCACATGAATTTGCATACAAGATTGCTGATGCATCATGGCACTGGAGTTTCTTTGGTGANGCTGATACTGTTAGGGAGAAGATGGATGCATATGAACATCAAGAAAATAATAAAGCAGAGTTCAGAGATAGCATGGAGGANAGGATAAAAAATAATCAAGATCCTTATGGTAGAAGTTATTTGTATACACCCACAACNGTACCTATAGACGATTCATTCCCTGCCTATGTAAGNGCACAGAAAAATCGTAAGTTGAAGAAGTTTGTAAAAACATCATGAAAGTTATATCAGGAACTGCAATAGCAGACCACTGTGACTATGACTTTGGTGATCAGGCAGGAGTCGTAGGTCAGGTGTTAAATGCATTCATGAAGGATGCTAACAGTGATAACATAGAGTTTATTACATTTGTAAACCAAAGTGATAAGGATGTCTTGACTCTATTCATAGATAATATTAGATTATATAATAGACAGATCAAATGCAATAACGATGCTGATCAACGTTGGGTAGATGGTCTACAGTCTAGAAACGATCTAATGAAGTTATGTGCTTCACTAGACAAAAAATTTATAGTCTTTTGTAACAATGAAGATACTCCTATCGACAGTGATATTGATATACCTCCTAACGTATTGGGGGTCTATGGTGCTAATGCGATAGGGACTCATAAAAAATTACATCCATTCCCTTACGGGGTGGGAAGGAGGTTACATGTCCACGATAATAGACAAGATGTTCTCGTCCATGCGATGGGAGACGATCCCAAACCTAGAAAACTTCTCTACATTAATCACTCTGAGCATACCAACCTATCGGTTCGTGGAAACATCAGAGATATGTTTTCCAATAAGTCATTTGCAACTGTCGGAGAAAGAAAAGAATACAGATATTATCTAAAAGACATTCAGGATCATAAGTTTATGATATGTCCTGAAGGGAATGCTGTGGATTGCCATAGGAACTGGGAGGTTTTGTATATGAAACGAGTTCCTATCATGAAAAGAAACCCATACTTAGAGAGGTTATACGATAACTATCCTGTGTTATGGGTAAATGATTATGGTACTATAACAAAAACAATGTTAGCAGAGCATGATGATCTGTTTGTAGAAGCTAGAAATCTTGACGTAAATATGCTACACTTACATAGTGTCTTTAATAGGGCGGTAAACCGTGCTAAAAATACCTGATGTCACACTAATAATTCTGGCAGATTTAGATCTTCCAGATGCAGTGTACGCAATAAATAAATCATGCGAAAAGATTCAATGGGGTCGAGCAAAGTTTTTAGGTAGTAAAAAACCAGAAGGACTATGTGATCAGGTTGAGTATGAAAAAACCTATCCCATAGAAAGTATCAATGACTTTAATTTTTATTGTATTTACAATCTTACTAATCACGTCAGGACCTCGCATTGCCTTCTCATACATCCGGACGGCTACGTTATTCGTCCTCATCTTTGGGACGATAAATTTCTTTCGTATGACTACATTGGTGCACCGTGGAGAGATGATCCAACAGCCTACCTCGATCCGTGGGGAAGGAACCAACGTGTCGGGAATGGAGGATTTTCCTTACGCTCCAAGCGTCTACTCGACGTCCCCACTAAAGTCACCGTCCCTTGGGAAGTAAATGTAGGTACATTTTATAAGCACATGAATGCCGGACTATATAATGAGGACGGGAACATATGCGTTCATAACAGACACATCTTCGAGCAACAAGGATGTGTGTATGCTCCCGTCGAGGTGGCGAGTAGGTTCTCTAGAGAAGAGATGCTACCAGACAGTGAACAAGAAACCTTTGGTTTCCATTATCATTTTCAAGAAATACGATGACTACAAAATTCTATCCACTATGGTGGAATCCGTGGGGTGACAAAGGACTTGACTTCAAAAAGAATGTAAGTATCTCAATCGATAATCTAGATTGTGATGAGAGAGCAGACTATAAGATATTATTTTTAGCAGAACCATATTCTATTCTTCCTACTGTTACAGAGGGAGCACTTCGTGGTGCAATGAAGTTCGATAAGATATACACATTCACACAGAAGATATTAGATCACTATCCACAGGCAGAACTATTTGAGTGGGGTAGTAGTTGGTTAGACTTTAAAGATTTGAAACTAAACAAGGGTAATAATGTTACCTTTGTTACCAGTGAGAAGTATCAGACACTAGGGCACAAATTACGTCTGGATATATACGAATTACTAAAGAGTATTGATGTGTCTAATGGTCTACAATACTATGCACATAAGTCACCACCATTCCATGATAGAAGGAACGATTTTTTTGAGTCTGCTAAGTTTCACATTGCTGTAGAAAACTCAAGACAGAAAAATTATTTTACAGAAAAAGTAATAGATTGCTTTGCATCTAAAACTGTACCAATATATTATGGATGTCCCAACATCAATGAGTGGTTCAACATGGATGGTATAATAACATTCAATTCAATAGATCAACTAGAGAATATACTATCAAGTCTTGATGAGAAGAAATATGATGTAAGGTTAGATGCTATTCAAGATAACTATGAGAGAGCAAAGAAATTTCATAGTGACAATGATGTTGTGCCTAGACTGACTGATAGGATAGTCAAAGAGGTGAATGGATGACGGTCAGTTATTGTATACCGACCCATGATAGCAATCCAAAATGTCAATCCTACTTGTTTGATATTTTCTATGCTCTGTCAGAACAAACTGACAAGGACTTCAACGTGTGGATTTCTGATCATGGAAAGACTGATAAAGTTCTCAATGCTTGTAAAGAATACTCTGATCTATTTCAAATAAACTATGTTAGAAATAAGAATAATCTTGGGAACATATCTGCTAACACTAATCATGCTCTTCGTCACGCAGATGGTAACATACTAAAAGTTCTCTTCTCTGATGATTTTATACTAACAAAAACCCTCACAGAAGATTTACATAAGGCATTCAAATTAGATGTTGACTGGGCGGTTACAGGGTTTGCTCACACACTAGATAATGGACAGACACACTACAATCCAAAAGTGCCTGTTTGGAATGACCGTTTATTAGAGGGTGTAAATACTCTTAGTTCACCATCTATTCTCGCACTGAGAAAAGGTATTGAAGAGTATTTTGATGAGGAACTTGTTATGTTGATGGACTGTGACATGTACTATAGATTGTACAGAGATCATGGACAACCAGCAGTGATAAAAACTTATCACATCTCTAATAGAGAACACCCCAATCAAACACAAAGACAATACGAAGATCTCTTACCAAAAGAGATTGAATACTTGAAAGAAAAACATTCATCATGACCATAGGATTCAACCATCTAGGAAGACATGGCAGACTGGGTAATCAAATGTTCCAGTATGCAGGACTACGAGGCATAGCAGCACATCGTGGTTTTGATTTTATGATTCCTGATAGTGACTTCAAAGACGAGTGGACGGATCATCAACTCTTTGAGGCATTCAAACTAAAAGGTTTGACTAACATAGGAATGTGTCCTGGCACCTACGTAGGAGAAGCACACTTCCATTATGATGCAAACTTGTTCAACAACATGCCTGACAATCATAATGTATATGCATACTTACAAAGTACAAAATACTTTGATCATATAGAAGATGAAATACGTGAGGACTTTGAGTTCAAGAATGAGATCAGAGTACCATGTGAAGATATGATTGCAACAGTGAGTGATCCTATTGCATTACACGTTCGTAGAGGTGACTATATACAGAACTGTGATAATCATCCACCATGTCCAAAGGAATACTATGACGCTGCCCTATCAAAGTTTGATAATAAACGTAATGTTATTATTTTTTCTGATGATCCTGAATGGTGTGGCACTGAGTTCCCTGACGATAGGTTCCTTATCTCAGAAGGTGGAGACAATCTTGCAGATCTGTGCATGATGAGTCTGTGTTCTGATTTTATTATCGCTAACTCATCATTCAGTTGGTGGGGGTCATGGTTGAGTAAGAATCCTAACAAAAGGATAATAGCACCTGACAAATGGTTCGGAATAGGGTATACTAAGAACCATATAACATCTGATCTNTACTGTAGCAATTGGGAGGTATTAAAGTAATGGCAGATAAAATCNTACAAGAGGGAGTAGAGATTCCTGATCTTGGTATGTACGAAGACCTACAAATTCAACCTATAAATTCGTGGGATCTAACAAGCACTACATTTATCATACCTCTCAGGTGTGAGACAGCAGATAGAATTAGAAATGTAACCACCACATTGGTGTATCTGTTAAAGAATTTTGACACTCAAATAATAATAAAAGAACACGATAAAGAATCTGTATTTCTAAAACAAGTTGTTCCTATGCTTGATCAGGTAGTTCCTCCTATCAAGATGCATAATATACACCACATATTTGAGGAGACAGATGANGTAATATTCCATCGCACCAAACTACTCAATGATATGTTGGAGTTGGTTGAGACACCTGTTGTATGTAACTATGATGCAGATATACTACTCCCACTAAACAGTTACATACTCGCACAAAATACTATACTCAAAGGTTATAATGGTGAAGATATAAAATGTGTATACCCTTATGGAATAGGTGAGTTCCANTACCAGTTGTTTATCAATGATGAAGATGTTACTCGTTTCATAAATTCTAATTTCAACTTCGGAGCGTTCCAAGGAAAAGCAAACTTATATGATGCCAAGTTTGGTTTCTGTCAATTCTTTGACACGGAAGAATACCGTAGACTAGGTGCAGAAAACGAAGGGTTCATAGCGTATGGTTATGAAGATGACGAACGTTATCATAGATTCAATACCTGTTCTAAAGTATTGAGATTGAATGACCATGTGTTNCATATGGAGCATGGTAGGACACCTAATTCATGGTTCAATAATCCACACATAGAAAGTAACAGGGAACTGTGGCAGAAGTTGAGTAAGATGACTCGCAAACAACTTGAAGAATATTATGCTAACCCTGATTACTTAAATGCCCGACAAAAATAAATCGATAAAAAAATTAGATGGTTTTCCTAAAGTGTTGTGGATCAATCTTGATCGCTGCACAGAGAGAAGGAAGTATATGGAAGATCATCTATCCTATTGGGGAATAAAAGATCATCATCGTATCTCAGGTATAGATGGTGAGGAGTTTGAAGAGTACCTAAAAGGAACAGTTCCTGATCAAATGAATACGGGTGAGTGTGCTTGTGTTATGTCACACTTAAGTGCCCTCAAATATTTTGTAGAAGAGACAGATTTAGATGAGGTTATCATCATGGAAGATGATGCAGATTTATCTACTGCATCTAGTTGGACTTTCAATTGGAAGGAAGTCCGTAAGAGACTGCCCATAAACTTTGATTGTCTTCAACTTACTATTATAAATCCTAATGGTATAACTTTAAAACTACATCATAGGTTTATCAATGACTTTTCTGCTGCTTGCTACCTTATTACTCGTCATCATGCAACTAAGTGCATCCGTCTACACCAAAGAGGAACGCAGTGGAAGATCGATCAAAACATCAGACCAAGAGCAGTCTCCGAAGACCTAATATTAGATAGTGGTAAGACATATGCTACACCCTTGTTCAATTACAGGATGGACTTGGGTTCTAATATACATGAAGAACACCTTGACATTTTTCACAAAGGAAGCAATAATGCATTAAAGGAGTTCTGGGAATACCAAGCAGTGGATCATACCATTGATCAAATCATGGAACTTGATGAGTACGTTGGTAGAGTTCCGCCATCAGTATACCTAAATCAATTGAAAGAACAATGAACACATCTATTACACCACTTGAGAGTGACGAGTACGATCCTATTGTCAAGGTGCCACAACCAGAGTTTACAGGCATGAAAGATTTTGGTGCCATAGGAGTCTTTGATAACTTTGTCAAACCAGAATTTTGTGACTCACTCGTAGATCTTTTTGAGTACTGGTATACTAAAAAGTATTTCAAGAACATACCATCAACACATGATGTGACTAAGATGGGTGACGAAACATTCACATTAGATCATTTCAATGATGGTAAGACTCAGTTTCCACAGGGTGGAATGGGTAGAAAGGATCATCAACTATACCTAGAGATATGTGATCAGACTATGACTATGCAAGTCAACCAGTCTGTGGGTATGGCATTTGAAATGTATGTAAAGAAGTACTCAGGTTTAGTAGATGCATCTGACCCTGTATCATCATGGACATGTAAGTTACAAAGAACAGATCCTGGTGGTGGGTATCATGTATGGCATTGTGAGAATGGTAATTTCTTATACAGAGATAGAGTCCTAACATGGATGATATATCTAAATGATATTCCTTTAGAGAATGGTGGAGCAACAGATTTCTATCATCAAGAGATATCTTTCCAACCAAAGAAAGGTACAGTAGTATTGTGGCCAGCAGCATATACTCACATGCATCGTGGTGCATTTCTAACAGGTGAAATGTCAAAATATATTGCAACAGGTTGGTTCATAAGAGAACCTGGTAATGTAACAGAGAAGACACTGAGTCAAGCAGCACAGAAAAAATGATATTCTATACGTGCATTACGAACGGTTATGATACCGTTCCTGACGTATATTATGATAAAGATTGTCAGTATATTTGTTTCCATGATGGATCTATAGAGACTACTAAACCACTATGGAAATATATCAAGATAGATGTAGAAGAAGAGTGTCCAGTTAGAAGATCATATCATCCTAAACATTGTCCTCATTTNTATTTTGATGAGGGTGAGTATGTTGTATGGGTTGANGCTGCATATAATATCACACAAGATCTTGTAGAGTTCTCTAAAGAATATGAAGGTGACTTTATGTTACCAACACATCCTGATAAGAGATCATTGACTGCTGAGTTTAATAAACTACATGCTTATGGATTCTCTACCAAAGATGATATCATAGACATGGCACGTCTCATGCAGAGTAGAGGATATGATCCTAAACACTACGATCAAACTATAAACTGTGTGATATGGAGGAGACTTACACCAGAGGTTATTGAATGGGGTAAGGTATGGAGAGAATGGTATATGGGTGGAGTGAATAGAGATCAAGTCTCTAGTTCAATAGCAGAGTATCTTGTAGTCAAGGCAGATAGAAATCCTACACCCATGGTAGATCTATCAAAACCAAACAGAGTCAAACCATATAATCATTCATTTTGTATAGACAAACCAACTAATAGATCTATTGTAGATTTACAGACAGAGTTGAATGAAATTTTTAACTTCAAAGATATAAGTAGTATCATTATAAAATCTGCAACAGATACATTACCGTTTGAATTTGGGATTGATATTGATACAGAACTAATAGTATTCACATGTATTACTGATAAGTATGATGTATTCCCTAAGGAATCATACTACGATCCTAATGTAAAGTATGTCTGTTTCCATGATGGCACTATTGATACTACAGTAAAACCATGGATATATGTAGAATTAGATTTAGATATAAAAGATCCCAGAGATTTTGCATTCTATGTAAAAGCAAATGCTCATGAATTTTTTCCAGATAATTCTTACACAGTATGGATTGATGGATGTTTTGTATTGACTGAAGATTTCATTACCAATAGTATGAAATCATTCCCATTCTCTGTGCTAAGACATGGTGGTAAATTTTCATTATACGATGAGATATTAGAAGGTTATACCTGTGCTTTTTTCTCAGAACATACTTTGATTAATCTCCTTGAGGACTTGAAAGAACATGGTTATGATTTTAGGAAATATTCTAGTCCTCAATGTACTATTGTTTGGAGAAAACTTACGGATGATATTAAGATATTCAATGAGAGATGGTATTATTGGGGAGATAAAATAAATCGTGACAATATACCTTTTGATGCTGCCATACAAGACACTGGAATTGATCCATTATTTTATGATGACAGAGATGCAAGTGGTATCAAATTAGGTTTTTATAATAAGATAGGAAGAAGAGGAAAGCATCCACAACATGGAGATAAAAAACAATACCAAAGGGTTGATCAATTACTATCTAAACTCTATGAAATTACTGGACTACTTCCTAAGTTATACTTAAAATATAAACACCATTAAAATATAAACACCATGATTTTTACATGAAATATTATAATATTATATGAAATATTATACTGCGATTACTAATTCTTATTTTCAATTACCACCCAATAAAAGTGGTGAGCATTTTATATGTTATCACGATGGCACTGTAGAAGAGCAAGAAGGTTGGGAACTAAGATACATTCCATATCAACATGATGATCCAGTAAGACTATCACGTTATCCAAAAATTTTATGTCCTATAGATGGCAAGAGTGTTTACATTGACGCATCTAAATTACATACAATAA
>JGI24820J26691_1000211_pt1 | contig 16878 bp, 21 predicted proteins | sample METZYME_5_50m_FD_26691 | JGI IMG/M metagenome (IMG submission 26691) | reverse complement strand
TCACACGATTGCAATATTTGGTGATATCGATGTTGAATCAGGAAAAAGAATCCTTAAGTCAATAGAACTTAAATAAACCAATATGAAGAAATTTTTAGCAGCATTACTATTATTTGCGTTTGCAATACATCCACACGAATTTGATTTTTCAGATTTGGTGAAGGATCAATCAAATTCTGTTGTAAATATACAATCTGTCAGGAAAATAAAGTATTCAAGGCGTGCTATGGGTGGATTTCCTGAAGATCTGTTCAGAGAATTTGGTTTTCCTGTACCAGACCTTGAGGATCCCAGGCAAATGGAAAGAGAATCAGTAAGTACCGGTTCTGGGTTTGTTATAGATAAAAAAGGTTACGTAATTACTAATTATCATGTGGTTCAAGATGCAGATGAAGTTGTAGTCAAGTTTCTAGACAGAAGAGAATTTAAAGCTGAAATAGTTGGAATGGATGAGCTAAGTGATTTAGCTTTACTAAAAATTGAAACAGAGGACCTTGATCCTGTTGAGCTAGGAAACTCAGATCAGGTTGAGCAAGGTGATGGGGTAATAGCAATTGGATCGCCATATAACTATGATTTCTCTGTAACATTCGGGATTATAAGTGCAACAGGAAGAGGTATTAATTCAGGTCAAGGCATAGGAGACTATGTTCCTTATTTGCAAACTGATGCTGCTGTAAACAGAGGCAATTCCGGAGGACCTCTTTTTAATACTGACGGTGAAGTAATCGGCATCAATTCGCAAATATTTTCAAGATCAGGAGGCAATGAGGGTTTAGCTTTCGCTATTCCCATAAATATAGCTCTCGAAGTAGTTGATCAATTAAAATCTAATGGAAGGTTCGCAAGAGGCTATCTAGGTGTTGGTGGCGGCGAGGTATCAAGTGATTTAGCCGAAGCATTGGGAATGGAAAAGCCTATTGGAGCATTAGTAAGATCAGTCGTAAAAGATGGAGCTGCAGATAAAGGCGGAGTTTTACCAGGCGATGTGATAGTGAAAGTGGGAAAAAAAGATGTAATTTATTTTGATGATCTGAGACATGCAGTCGGTATGACTAAACCAAATACAAATACAAAATTAAAGTTGTTCAGAGATGGTGAATACATGAATCTATATGTGAAAGTTGGAGAACTTCCTTCNCCTGATAGAGCAGCACAACAAATAGAAACGCCAGTGACACCAGACTTTCCGCTTGGTCTGAATGTTGAAAACATTGAAGACGAGGATCTAGATGGCGTAAAAGTAATGCAAGTTACTTCAAATTCGCCGGCATATGGGCAAATAATAGAAGGCGATTTAATAACTCAAATAAGGTCAGGAAACACTACTTATAAAATCACAGACGTTAGCGATTTTCAAAAGGCACTTGATTCATTTGCTGTAGGTGACAAAATAGCGATATTTGGAACAAGAGATGGTTCCAACTTTTTTGTTGCTGTAACTATTGAATAAGATAAGAAATTTCTCAATCATCGCCCATATTGATCATGGTAAATCGACCTTGTCTGATAGGATTATTGAATTTTGTGGTGGTTTATCAGAGCGTGAGATGAAATCTCAAGTTTTGGATACACTTGAACTAGAAAGAGAAAGAGGAATCACCATTAAAGCACAATCTGTTTGTCTTAATTACTCTGATGATGAAGAATATCAATTCAATTTAATAGATACCCCTGGACATGTTGATTTTTCCTATGAGGTTTCTAGGTCGCTAGCTGCTTGTGAAGGCGCATTATTAGTTGTTGACGGTTCTCAAGGCGTTGAAGCACAAACTCTTTCTACTTGTTACAAAGCTATTGATCTTGGTTTAGAAGTTATACCTGTGATTAATAAAATTGATTTGCCTCAGTCTGAACCTGAGAGAGTAAAAAAAGAAATAGAAGAAATCATTGGAATTGATGCATCTGAGGCTTTATCTGTTAGTGCAAAGGATGGAACAAACCTTGCAGAACTTATGAAGCAAATAGCAAAACAAGTACCAGCACCTGCCAAATCAAAAGAAGATAAGCTGCAAGCACTTATAATTGATTCTTGGTATGACAATTTTCTAGGAGTTATCTCACTAATAAGAATATTTAGCGGGTCATTGAAGAAAGGTGAAAAATTTATTGTTAAATCAACAGGTCAAACGTATACAGCTGATTCGATTGGTAAGTTTACACCCAAAAAAGTTCCCTGTAATTATCTCGATGAAGGAGAAGTTGGATATCTAGTAGCAAGTGTTAAAGACCTAAAATCTGTTCCAGTTGGTGATACTTTGATATCAGGAAAACACCCAGAAACTCTGAACTTGAAGGGTTCGAAGAAGTAAAACCTCAAGTATTTGCCTCATTCTTTCCTATTGACTCAAATGATTATCAAGCTTTTAGGGAAGCTCTACAGAAACTAAACCTTAACGACGCTTCATTAATTTTTGATCCGGAAAATTCAGAAATATTGGGAAGTGGATTTAGGTGTGGATTTTTAGGCACCTTACATATGGAAGTAGTTAAAGAAAGATTAGAGAGAGAATATGATTTAGATCTAATTACAACAGCTCCCAGTGTAGCTTATGAAATTCTTAGAACAAACGGAGAAGAAAACACAATAAGCTCACCAGCTGAGCTGCCTACAGTTAACGAGATATCAGAAATTAGAGAGCCAATAATTAGATCAACTATCTTGTGCCCTGATAAATATGTTGGTGATGTCATAGAGCTGGCAATGTCAAAAAGAGGCGTGCAAAAAGATCTACAATATTTAGGTGGCCAAGTTTCTATTATTTTTGAAATGCCATTGTCTGAAATAGTGATGGATTTTTTCGATACACTNAAATCTAAAAGTCAGGGCTATGCTTCTGTAGATTTTGTTTTTGATAGGTACCAAGCTGCTGATCTGGTGAAAGTTGATGTAGCTATAAATGGTCTGGTAGTAGATTCATTGTCTTCAATAATGCATCGTTCTGAAGCACAAAGAAAAGGCAGAGAAATTGCAAAAAGACTAAGAGAAGTAATACCTCGTCAAATGTTTGAGATTCCTATACAGATTATGTTAGGAAGCAAGATAATAGCTAGAGAGAGTGTGAAGGCATTCAGAAAAAATGTAACTGCTAAACTATATGGTGGAGATGTAACAAGGAAAAAGAAACTATTAGAAAAACAGAAAGCTGGAAAAAAGAAAATGAAACAAATAGGTAAAGTTGCATTACCACAAGAAGCTTTTCTAACATTTCTATCAACGGATAAAAAATGAGCACATTTTTCGATTTGATTCAGCCCATTTCAAATTTACCAGTTTTTATTTTTTTAAATCTCTTGATCTGCTCTATTGCAATTCACTGGTATTGGGCAAAAGTTACAGAGAATTTCAATGAAAAACTACATAGAAACCTACAAAGATTGGCTTTGCTCATTTCAGTTTTAATAGTCGGCATCTTGTTTGTTAAACAGTGGAATATTGGCGATTTATTGGCATTTTATTCAATTTTTTCCTTCATTATCTTGTTAATTTCAGCAACAAATAACCATTTAGAAATTTTCAAAGAAAGTAGAAGCTGGTTTATTAATATTTTTTTAGTTTTTGCAATAAGAGGCTATATCTATGAACCATGGCAGATTCCTTCTGAATCAATGCGACCAAATCTTGAAGTCGGCGACTTCGTTTTGGTTAATCGAAATGCTTATGGTCTTGAAGTGCCTTTCACTGGGCGAAATAAAATTCTTTCAAAAGGACCTGAATATGGTGAGATTGTTGTTTTTTTCCCTCCCCACAAACCAACTGTTCCGTTTGTGAAAAGAGTAATTGCAAAAGGGGGCGATCAAGTAACATATGCTAATAAAAAATTTTATGTAAATGGTGTTGTCTTAGAGCAGCAAGACATGCTCGATAATTTAGTTGGGGAAAAACTAATTCGAGAAATAAACAACTCAGAAGAATATGTAATAAGACACTTAAATAGGAGAGGACAAAATGGAAGTTGGATTGTCCCTGATGGCATGTACTTTGTTAGTGGAGATAACAGAGATAATTCAAATGATAGTAGAGCCTGGGGCGTAATTAGTGAGGATGTAATATGGGGCAGAGCAGATTATATCTGGATGACTTGGAAGCCTAATAGTTGGCCAAATTTTAAAAGGGCTGGAGCAATTCAATAATGAAACGCTGTGGTTACGTTACTATTCTTGGTAAGACTAATGTTGGCAAATCAACATTTTTAAACAGTTTTTTGGATAAAAAAGTTTCAATTACTGCTGATAAAGCCCAAACAACAAGATCCAATATTTATGCAGTGAAAACCTTTGAAAATTCACAAATAGTTTTTATTGATACCCCAGGAATNCATAAAAAAAGCGAAAAGACAATCAANAAAGTGCTTCGTAAAAAGCCAACAGAAGTAATACATGATGTTGATGTGATTATCTATATGGTGTCAGGTACAAAATTTGATGAAATTGATCAGGAGACTTTAGACATAGCTAATCAGTCATCAGCTAAAAAGATCTTGTTGATAAATAAAATTGATTTGGTGAAAAATAAGAAAAATTTATTTGCTTTTGTAGAAAATAACTTCGAAAAAAACTCATTCAGCACAATTATTCCAATATCTGCAAAAAATAATACGGGTATGGATATTGTTCAATCTGAGCTTGAAAATTTGTTACCAGAGAGTGATTTTTTTTACCCAAATGGGATAGATTTTCAAAGTGAAACATTTGAAATAAGTGAAATAGTGAGAGAAAAAGTTATAAGATTTTTGGGAGATGAGTTGCCATATGAGACAGCAGTAGTCATCGAACAAATTAACGATAAAAAAGCTATCAGAGAAGTCGATGCAACAATCTATGTTTCTAAACAAAGCCAAAAGAGCATTGTTATTGGTAAAGATGGCGAAAAGATAAAATCTATTGGCTCTGCAGCTAGAATTGAGTTGGAAAAAAAAATAAATAAAAAAGTTTTTTTAAGACTTTGGTGTAAAGTCCAGAAAAATTGGATTAATAATCCCATTAGCCTTGAAAGTTTTGGCATCAAAAATTAATGATTAGCAATTTTCAAAAAGCGTTTGTGGTACATTCAAGACCATATAAAGAAACAAGTTTAATAGTGACTTTTTTAAGTGAGGGGAGCGGAAAAATCAATGCGGTTGCAAAGGGAGCAAAACGAAAAAATTCTCGATTAGCTGGAAATTTAGAGCCTTTTCAATGCTTAAATATCGATTATAGAGGCAAATCAGATTTAAAAAGCTTGATTCTTGCTGAGCCCAATGAAAGATTTGAAGAATTCAAAACAGGAGAAAATCTTTATTCAGCCTTTTATGTAAATGAATTAATCAATTTCTTAATAACTCAATCAGAAGAATCCTCTGAACTATTTAAAATCTATTACGACTGTATCAAGAGCTTAAAAAGCACGACAAGTGTTGAAGAAACACTAAGAAACTTCGAGCTAAATTTACTTTCAAATTTAGGGTATGAGATTAATTTTTTATCAGAATTTGAAAACAACAACACTATTCAAACAGGCAAAAACTATAAGTATTCCCCACAAAGCGGCTTTCAAGAGAGTGACTCAGGTTATGATGGTAGATTAATTAGTGAGATAGCTAACAGAAACTTTTCAAATTTATCTCTTTCTGCATGCAAAGAAATAAATAGAAGTACTATTGAATATTACTTCGAGGAATTGAATATAAAAAGTAGAGTATTTTTTAAATGATTATTGGAATTGGAACAGATTTAGTCGAAAAGAAAAAATTGCAAAAAATTTACGAGAAATACCCAAAACGTTTCTCAGAAAAAATCCTTTCTGACTGTGAAAAAAATATTTTTTCAAAACTAAGCAGTAAAAAGAAAGTTGATTTTTTATGTTCGTCATTTTCGGCGAAAGAAGCATATGTAAAAGCGCTTGGTACTGGTTTTAGAGGAATATATCCACCTGATATAACTATTTCTCGCGATCGGCTTGGAAAGCCGAATATTTCCACCAAAAAACTTAACCACAATAAATTCCACCTATCAATAACAAACACTGAAAGCTATACTTTATCTTTTGTCGTTATAGAAAAATGAACATTATACTTTTGGGTATGCCCGGTGCAGGAAAGGGCACACAAGCTGAAATAATAGAGAGAGATTTTGGTCTCGCAAATATTTCCACGGGAGCTATGATGAGGGAAGTAAGCAGATCAGGCAGTGTCTTAGCGGAAAAAGTTCAAACTTACCTTTCTTCCGGAACTCTCGTTCCTAATAACATTATTGTTGAAATGTTAGTTCAAAGAATAAATGAGCCAGACTGTCAAAAAGGCTTTTTACTAGATGGATTTCCAAGGAATTTGGATCAAGGTAAAGCTTTGGATGAAGCAGAAGTACAGTTGGATCTGATACTATATTTGAGCATTGAAGAAGAAGAAATAGTTTCAAGAATGTCAGGCAGAAGAGTACATCTCCTTCGGGTAGGTCGTACCACATAAAACATAACCCTCCAAAAAATGATGGTCTAGACGACATAACGGGAGAGCCATTGATACAAAGAGAAGATGATGCACCTGAAGTGATAAAGAAGAGACTTGATGTCTACTACAACGAAACAGAGCCTCTTTTAGAGTTTTACAAGGGCAAAAATATTAATTTCGTTGAGATAGACGCCTCAAAAAGTTTAGATGAAGTTACAGACTTAATCCGCAATAGCATAAAAGTTTGAATATTGTAGCAATAGACCTAACCTCAGAAATTCACTATATATCAATAGAATTTAATGGAAATAAATACCATCTTGAATTTAATGAGGAAAATAGAGCTCAAAGGAATGATTGGGAAAACAAGATTCAGGTAATAAAAACACATGAACCAAAGTTTGATTTTGCCAAATGNNANAGATTNGCATATGCTGCAGGACCNGGTTCTTATACAGGTGCAAGACTCGCATATACTTTTTTACAGACTATAAAGCTTATNACAGGAAAAGATTTTTTTGGCGTATCGAATTTAGCAGCATTATGCTACAAACATAAGAACCATACTCCAATAATTAAAGGNAGCAAGAAAGACATTTTCTATAGTGAGAACGATAAAGATTTGTTCACTGAAGATATAAGTAAAATACAAAAACTTGGACCATTTGTAGTCCTTGAAGACCAAAATTTTGATTTTGAGGGCATGGTTAAGGTTAAGCAGAGCTCGATTGTCAAAAATATTCTTGATATGACGAGAGAGCGCTTAGATCTTGCTTTACCAAACAATTACCCTAATTACATAAAAGAATTAGCTTACAAAAGAATAAATGAGTGATCTGTCAATCATACAAATAATTTTATTNAGTCTTATTCAAGCTCTGACCGAGTTTCTTCCAATCTCAAGCTCTGCACATTTACTATTGCCTAGTAAGTTGCTTGGTTGGCCGGACCAAGGCATAGTATTTGATATNACAGTGCATTTTGCCACTCTTCTAGCAGTTCTGCTTTATTTTAAAAAAGATTTTATAAAGATCAGTTTNTATAAGTCTAAGATTTTTCAAATGTTGATACTTGCTACATTGCCATTGGTAATTTTAGTGATATNTGTAGATGATTTAGGTAGTTACAGATGGTCACTATCAACCATTGCTGTAAGTAATATCTTTTTTGCAATTTTATTACTACTTTCAGAGAGATTTTCTGCACAAACACATGAAAATAGCACTATGAAGTATAGACATGCATTGATAATAGGTATATTTCAAATGTTTAGTGTAATTTCGGGCGCTTCCAGATCAGGGACGGCAATTACAGGTTCATTATTTTTAGGTTACAAAAGAGAAGATGCAGCAAAATTTTCATTACTTTTAGCTATTCCTACTATACTAGGAGCGCTTATATTCAGTTTGGCAGATTATAGAATTTTAAAAGAAGATATTGACATTTTAACAACTTTTATAGGGTTTTTAACAACATTTATAGTATCATATTTTTCTATTTCAATCTTTCTTAAGCTTGTTAAAGCAGTTGGTTTCTTGCCGTTTATTATTTATAGAATCTTGTTGGGCATTTTATTGTTATGTCTGATATAAAATATATATTTCTCGATGATAAAAAATACCAAAAAAAGGCAGAATACTTCTCAAATAAGTATCAAGTTCCTATTTCAATAAAAAAACCAACTAATTGTCATATAGCATTATCTTCCAAACTTGAACTTTGTTTTAAGAATGAAAAATTTGCGAGCGATTTTACCAAAGGTCGTTTTTTTACAAGACTGTCAAAATATCAAACAGAATTGCATTTGAAAAAAGCCATAGGCTGGAAATCTAACGTCTCAAAAAATATTCTGGATTGCACGGGTGGACTTGGACACGATGCATTTATTTTGGCATTACTGGGACAAAAAATTACATTTGTCGAAAAAAACAAAGGGTTGTGTATTCTTTTCGAAAATGCTCTATCAGAACTTCCAAATGAAAAGTATTTTAATTCAGCTAGGAGCAAAATCCTCATTAAAAATGGAGATTCCAAGCAATTTATAATAGATTCTGAAAAGTTTGACGTAATTTATATTGATCCAATGTTCAACTCCAAAAAAAAATTAAAAAGATCTAAAGAGATGTCATTCCTAGATATATATCTTGATGATTATGACAGCCCACTGGAGGATTATTTAAAAACCGATCACAGAAGAATTGTGGTAAAGCGTGAGCTTAGATCCTCAGCTGGAAATAATAGAACGCCTGAGATATCATTTAAAGGAAAGTCGATCAAATATGATGTTTACACTTAGGGAGAAGATATGAATTTTAGTCAAGCGATAAAATCAACTCTTATTGACAATTATTTCAAATTTAAAGGTAGAGCATGTAGAGCGGAATGGTGGTGGTTTTTACTCTTTAGTATTTTGGCATCTTTAGTAATGTCCTCAATTGTTGCTTTTGCAACTTTTGGCAGTGTTGATTGGGAATATGTTGCAACTTTGAGTGAAACACAATCAGCAGATTACATATTTCAAAGTGATTTTGGTATCGCTGTAAGAACAGGATCAATTATATTATCGCTTGCACTATTTCTACCTTCTATGTCAGTAACTGTAAGAAGGTTACAGGACTTAGATGCAAGCTTTTATTGGGCCATACCTTATTTCTTGGCAACAATTTCTTCACTTTGGATTGCAGCTTTTCCATCAGCAGAACCATCAATTGTGAGATTAGATGCTGCTGGTAATTTGGTAGCAATAATTTACTGTCTAGCATTCTTGAGAAAAGGTGGATACGAAGATAACAGATTCGGTCCAAATCCTCTTGAGACTGAAATTGACGATACTTACTAGTCGTCTTCTATTACAACTGCTGTACCGTAAGCCACTACCTCTGCTGCGCCCTGAGCAATAGTGCTGCTTTGAATTCTAAAGCAGATAACTGCATTCGCGCCTAGATTTTCTGCATCGGTTTTCATTCTTTCAACGGCTTGATCACGTGTTTGTTGAAGGAGTCTTGAATACTCTTCTACTTCTCCGCCAACTACATTTCTTAAGTTTGCAAAGACATCAGCAACTGCATTTCTTGCCCTCGCAGAACTGCCTTTCACATAACCAAGAGTTTTAGTAATTCTTTTTCCAGCAATATTTTCTGAAGTTGTTATTAACATAGTTTAATTTTATCAAACAAATCCAATTTTGTTTTTTGCTTCACAATAAGATTGAAAAGTTTTAAAATGCATGCTTCATGGCTGTACAAAAAAGTAAAAAAACAAGAAGTAGAGTGGGTATGAGGCGTTCTCATGACGCTTTATCAGCAAACTCTCTTTCAACAGATCCTGTTTCAGGTGAAAGACACCTAAGACATAACATGTCTTCAGACGGTTTTTATAAAGGTCGACTGATTAAGGATCTCAAAAAGAAAACTAAAGAAACTGAAGAAGAAATTCAGCAGTAAAATCTATGGCTTTCTCATTCTTATTTCCTGGTCAAGGATCTCAATACAATGGAATGTTTAAAGAGCATTTTAGCGAATTCCCTGAATTCAATGAGGTACTTTCAATCGGGGAAGATTTCTATAAAGAAGATCTAAAAGAAATCATATTAAACGACGAAAATAAACTTAATGATACTTATTACACTCAACCTCTTTTGATGATGATGAGTTATGCGTTGTATAGGGTTTGGATAAATCATGGTTGTCCTGATCCAAAAGTAGCTGCTGGACATAGTTTAGGTGAAGTTTCAGCCTTTCTATGCGCAGGCGGCTTCGACCTTGAAGATGCACTCAAATTCATAAAATTTAGAGCTACTTTCATGATTGAAAGTAAAGGTGAAACTAAAACTAAAATGTCAGCAGTGCTTGGTTTAGATGGAGAAACAATTCAGAAAATATTAGCTGACAAAAAAGCAAAATTTTTAGAGGCAGTAAATATGAATTCACCCTTACAAACTGTTATTGCCGGAAATGCTGATGAGGTTGAAGCTGTAAAAAACGAATTGTCTGAAAAGGGAGCAAAAAGAGTTGTTGATTTGTCTGTATCTGTTCCATCTCACTCAAGCTTAATGAGCATCGCTACAACAAAACTAAAGCTTGTGCTTGATGAAATCAACATGTCTAGACCAGCCTTCCCTGTGATACAAAACTTGCATGCGAAGATCCCTTTGACTGGTAAAGAGATTTGTGAAAATCTAGCAAAACAAATATCAAATCCTGTGCAATGGGTTTCATCAATGAAGAGGCTTAAGAAATATGGTTTAGCTGAGCACATTGAATTAGGTCCAAATAAAGTACTATCAAGTCTAGCTAAACAGAATAGATTATCAGGAACATTTTCTTCAATGGATAATATTGATACATTTAAAGAAATGTTAGGTAAATATGGAAAATAAGAAAGTTTTAATTACCGGAGCTAATAGAGGCATTGGTAAGGGTATTGCTCAATCGCTATTAAGTAGTGGTTTTCAAATTCTAGCAACTTCCAGAAAGATCGAAAATTTTGATTTTAATCATGAAAATTTAACTAAGGCGAGCCTAGATATTGGCGATACAAATGCTGTAGCTGAATTTCAAAAAGTTGTGGAAGAATTTAACCCATCCATTCTCATAAATAATGCAGGCATTACTAAAGATAACTTATTTTTGAGAATGACAGAGGATGATTGGAACGAAGTAATCAATACTAATTTGACTGGAGTTTTCAGAGTTACAAAACTTGTGGCAAAAGGAATGTTAAAACAGAGGTGGGGTAGAGTGATAAACATAAGTTCAATTGCTGGTATTATGGGCAACCCAGGCCAGACGAATTACTCGGCATCTAAAGCTGCAGTAGATGCTTTTACAAGATCATTGGCAAAAGAGCTAGGCTCAAGAAATATTACTGTTAACTCTATAGCTCCTGGATTCATTGAAACTGATATGACTGAAGGAATTCTTGATAAATCGATCATTGATAAAATTCCTTTGAAGAGGGCAGGGACTGTAGAAGATGTTACTTCTTTAGTGAACTTTTTATGTTCAGATGAATCTAATTACATAACTGGCCAAACTTTAGTAGTTGATGGCGGGCTATTTATGAAGTAATGTATGCTTTACTAATTTACTGAGGAGTAATAATGAGCGAAGTTCTAGATAAAGTTGTAGAAATTGTATGTAACCAATTAACAGTTGCTAAAGAAGATGTCACTCCTGAATCTTCATTTGTAGAAGATCTTGGCGCTGACTCGTTAGACACAGTTGAATTAGTTATGGCCTTTGAGGAAGAATTTGGTCTTGAAATTCCAGATGATGAGGCTGAAAACATCACAACAATAAAGAGTGCTGTCGACTGGATTCAAAATAACAGTTAAAAAAGCTACATTTCTTTTTTTTATCTTTGGCTTTTTTTTCGTAACCTTTAGGTTAGACCTTGCCCTCGAGCAGAAAATTCAAATCAATGACACAAACGAAACTTTCATAGTAGAAAAGGGCGACAGCCTTTATGGCATTCTGGATAAAATAGAAAAAAAATATGACCTTAGTAGCACTTGGTGGGTTAGGTTCAGATATATATTCAAAGATTATCCAGTTATAAAAGCAGGCAGATATAATATTTTTAACAATTCTTCTGTTTCTGAACTTATTGAAAGATTTGAGGAGGGTGATGTTCAGCTGTTTAAGTTTTCAATTATTGAAGGAACAGTAGCTCAAAGTAATTTAACTAAATTAGAAAAACTCATTCTAGAGGAAAATCTAAACTTCAAGATTCCACCAGAAGTTGCCAAACTTTTGTCTAAAGAAGGCCAGATCATGCCAGATACATATTTCTTTAGCGATGATCAGGATCTTGTTAAAGTGTTAACAGACTCTAAAGATTTTCTTGAAAAACTTTTGGCTGATGAATGGAAAAATAAGCCTGAAGGCAACCCATTGAAGTCCCCAGAAGAAGCACTTGTTTTAGCCTCCATAATAGAGAGAGAAGCTGTTCTTCAATCTGAGCAAAATATTATTGCTTCCGTTTTTTTAGCAAGACTTAAAATAGGTATGAAACTTCAAGCAGATCCTACCTCATCATATGGTTATTATCAGGATTATGGTGGAAAAATAGGAAGAGCAGTACTAGATGATAAAAATTTGTATAACACTTACCAAATAAAAGGCTTGCCTCCGGGGCCAATATGTTTCCCTTCTGCAACAGCAATAAAAGCTGCTATAAATTCTTTACCAGGAGAGTACTTTTATTTCGTTGCTAGAGGAGATGGATCACACATATTCTCAAAAACTTATGAAGAACATAATAAAGCTGTCAAAAAGTATATTTACAGTAAATAATATATATTGTGTTTATTTCATTTGAAGGTATAGAAGGATCAGGCAAATCCACGCAAATCAAGCTACTTAGTGAAAAGTTAAAAGATCTTGGTCATGACGTAAAAACCTTACGAGAACCTGGTACTACGATAATGGGCGAAAAAATAAGAGAGATTTTTTTGGAGGATACACAAGAACAGGTTGATCCTATAACTGAAGCCTTTCTTCTCTATGCTTCTAGAAAACATTTAGATCAAAATTTTTTGAGAAAAAATATTTCCGATGGTTGTATTGTAATTGCTGATAGATATGCTGATGCAACTATAGCTTATCAATGCTATGGAAAAGGACTTGATAAAGATTTCATTGAAGAAATTCATAAATCATCTGATCTTTTAGTCCCTGATTTAACTTTTTATATAGATATATCTGTTGAAACTTCTAGGAATAGGATTTCAGATCGAAAAATGGATAGGATGGAAAGTGAATCAGTAGAATTCTTTGAACATGTAAGAACAGGGTACCTTGAGATTGCTTCCAAAAATCCTGATCGCTTTATTTCACTAGATGGAAATCTAACTATTGATCAACTTGAAATAGAAATAGCAAAAAAAACTTTAGAAAGATTAGATGCTTCCTTGGGATAAAAAATTTATTGAAAACCATAAAAAGATTGAGCCAAAAACAATTTTATGTGCTTCAGAGGGTCTTGATGTTACAAAAATATCCAGAAAAATCGTAAGAAAACTTATATCAAGTTTTGATGAAAAAGATTATGAAACACTAGAGCTTGAATCCATTGCTTCACCAAATTTTTATTTTCTAAAAAAACAAGAAGATAAGAACATAATACCCATTTCAGACTTGAGGGAACCTAAAGATTTTTTAAACCTTAGCACAGGTAGAAATAGGTTGTTGTTCATACTTGGCGGAGAGCATATACGCCTTGATGGGTACAATTCACTTTTAAAAGTATCTGAAGAAGCAAGCGAGAGCACCTTCATATTTATTTCAACAAATAATATTAATTCTATTCCACCAACAATATTAAGCAGATTTCATGTAGAGAAAGTGCCTAAACCTCCAAAGGAAGAGGTGCACAACTATATCGTTCAAAAATCTGAAAATTTGTCAAAGAATGCTTTAAATTTTCTATCTGAAAACCCGCTTGAATTACAAAAATCGATTGATGATGCTTCACAAAAGTTTAATAAGTTTGATGAACAGATTAGGAACAAAAACCTCATCAGCAAAGATAAAGATGAAATTAAGTCATTTGTAGATTATCTGGTTTTTAATAGAAAAAAAGAAATTCTTACTGATGCAAAAAAAGGATTTCAAACTTTGAATGAGCTAATTGATATAAAAAAGTCGTTACTAGCACCCAACAATTTAAGCATTGATGTTATTAAGCTAAGAATTAATTCTTGTTTATAGGTTTGGGAAAAAATAAATTTCTCTGCTCAAAAGAATAAGCAAGGTTAAGTAAATTAATTTCATCCCATGCTGTACCCATAAAAGATAATCCAGTTGGAAACTCTCCAACATAATCTAGAGGTATTGTTATATGAGGATAACCAGATATTGCTGATAAAGCGCCATTACCCCATGAATTAGAAAAAGTATCGCCACTATCATAGTCAATTTTCCAAGCTGTATTTCTAGTAAGTCCAACGATTGCATCTAGCTTTTCTTCCTGAAGCAAACCATCTATGAGTAATCTAGACTGAACTTGTATGGATTTTGACTCATCATATATTTCAGTTGTCGAAACACCATATATCTCATTATTAGGTCCATTTTGTATGCTATTTTCAAGGTGCTCTTGCCCAAAAAAAGGCATTACCTCATCACTATTTTGTTTATTAAAATCAATAATTGAAGCCATTGATTTATGTTTAGAGCTTGAGCCTTTGAGATAATCATTTAAACCTACATTGAATTCATGAGATAGGAGGAAGTATGCTGAAGACCAGAATTCACTAGTATTGGGTTCAAAAGCAACATCTACAACATCTGCCCCAGCTTCAATTAAAATATTTCTTACTTTATCAATTAAGATAAAAGTAACCTCTGGAGCATCATCTCCTGGCTTTAATAAACCTATTACCTTACCCCTAAGATAATCTTTATCTAAGTTAATTAGTTGATCATAATTGTAGTCATTCGGTATATTTTTAGTCGCTGGATCTTTAGGGTCTTTGCCTGATATAGCTTGTAAAACTATTGCTGCATCAAGCACATTCCTTGCCATTGGGCCTGCTGTATCTTGTGTAGATGATATAGGGATAATGCCATGTCTGCTGACAAGCCCAACAGTTGGTTTTATGCCCACTACACCATTAATTGAAGCAGGGCAGGTGATAGATCCATTTGTTTCTGTACCGATTGATACAGGCACAATACCAGAGGCTACTGCAACTGCACTACCTGAACTTGAACCACATGGATTATAGTCTAGGTTGTAAGGATTACGTGTTTGTCCTCCGTAACTTGACCAACCACTAATAGATTTCTGTCCTCTGAAGTTTGCCCATTCTGATAGATTTGCTTTACCTAGGATCATAAAGCCACTACTTTTGAGATTTTTTACTAAATGAGCATCTCTTCTTGGAAAATTATCCTTCATGGCAAGAGAACCAGCAGTATTTGGTAGGCCTATAGAATCAATGTTATCTTTGAGCAGTATAGGTACTCCTCTCCATTCTGAACGGCGAGCATAAATATAAGACTTATAAAGATCATCAGAACTATATAGGTTTATGATGGAATTAATCTCCTCATCTTGATTTTTCACATGGCCTAAATAATTTACGTAAAAATTTTTTTTGTTATCAGATGCTGAAACCAGCTCTTTAAATTCCTTTATAGAAAGGCTGTTTAAAGCTTCATTGGCGAAAGAATAGCTAGAAAAGAATAAAAATAACAGTTTCCAAAATTTCATTTTTTAAAAATCGAGAATTTATTATCTCAAAAATTTTTGTTTCACAAAACTTGTATAGATTTTATCTTTCTGATAATTTGAAATTAAGAATTATTTTGGGGGGTCAAATGAATAATTTTTTTAAATTCTTAGTTATTTTAACTACATTTATATTAGTTTCATGCAGCGATGAAGATGAAGATCCAATACTCACAACTGAAGTAGCAATAGCAATTGGAGATAGTGCTTGTCCTTATGGAGGGGTAGCTGTGAGAAGTGGGAAAGATACGAATGAAAACGGGTATCTTGACCCAGAAGAGGTCACCTCAGTTACGACGAATTGTAATAGTAAATCTGACTTACCTAATATATATCTTGGTTCTGAACAAGGAATATATTTAGGTGAAAACGACGAAGTAGATATCATAAGCTTTAAAGGCTTGCCTTTTGCGGCTCCGCCTGTTGGTGATTTAAGATTTAGAGATCCTGCTCCAACTGAAACATTCAGTGGAATAAGACAAGCAACAGCAGTTGGCTCAAGCTGTTCTTCTGCTGAGGATTGTCTCTATTTAAACGTTATTAGACCAGAAGCTGAGGGTAATTATCCTGTAATGGTTTGGATTCATGGTGGAAGCTTCACAGGTGGCTCAGGAGGAGATTCCTTTTATATGACACCTTATAGGCTTGTTAGACAAGGCGTTATTGTTGTAACAATTAACTATAGGCTGGGTTTCATGGGCTTCTTGGCTACAACAGGTTTAGCAGCTGAACAAAATAATGATGTAAGCAACTATGGTATTAAAGATCAGCAAGCTGCTTTGGCATGGGTAAAAGAAAATGCATTAGCATTCGACGGGGATCCTAATAATGTCACTGTTTTCGGACAATCAGCTGGTGGCCATAGTGTATTGACTCATTTTGTAGCTCCAACTTCCCAAGGGCTTTTTGATAAGGGAATATCACACAGTGGTGTTTATCTTCCAGATCAATTGGATATTGTTTCAGCAATCGGAGTGGGGAACAGTTTAGTCCAGCTGATAGGTTGCACGGGTGATGATGTTGCATGTCTTAGAGCAGCGACGTTTGAAGATATGAGGCTAGCTCAAAGGCTTTATCCAGGACAAATAACACCTGTAGTGGGTACACCATTTTTACCTGTTTCGTTCAATGCTGCTATTGCAGGCGGACTGGCTAGTAGCGCTCCAATAATGTTGGGCACAACAGGTGACGAATTAAGCATTTTCATACAAGG
>JGI24820J26691_1000208_pt1 | contig 16955 bp, 19 predicted proteins | sample METZYME_5_50m_FD_26691 | JGI IMG/M metagenome (IMG submission 26691) | reverse complement strand
ATGAGAGGATTTTATAAATAATTTATTTGGATATTGAAATATTTTATATCCAATAATGAAAACAAAGTTACGTTATCAACTGAAACTCTNATTTTTAGTTATTTTATATAAAGTATAAGTACTTAGTGTGTAATCTAATGCCCCAAAGAACATTAAGATTCAAAATTTACCAAGATGGACGTGTCCAAGAAACGGTTGAAGGTTTTGAAGGAGATTCCTGTAATGAAGCAACTAAGAATTTAGAAGAGGCTCTTGGAGAAGTTAAAACTAAGAGATTAACAACAGACTCATTTGTCATTAATCAAACCAACAATTCCAATCAATTAAATAACGAATCTAATGTCACATTTTAGTACTATTAAAACCAAACTTAAAGAGACAGAGCCTCTTATAAAGGCTTTAGATGTTCTTGGTTATAATCCTAACCAAGATGAAAAATTTGTAAAAGGCTACCAAGGTAAATTTACTGCTGTTGATATAAGCTTAGATTTNCCCGAAAACACNAAAGTAGGTTTTAAATGGGATAATAAATCANATTCCTACGAGTTAGTTACTGATTTNGATCTTTGGAAATATACTCTNCCAGTAGAAAGATTTATTTCTAAAGTAACTCAAATGTATGCATATCAAACAATAATTTCTCAAACACAAAAAGATGGATATCAAATAGTCGAACAAAAAAACGAAACTGATGGCTCCATAGAATTAGTTTTAACTAAATGGGACGCATAAGACTTTGGATATTGATCCTTCTATAGCATTTGATTTTTCCGAAGAAACACAAGAAACTTCTTCGTTTAAATCTTTTGTGAAAAATGATTTTAATTCAGATATTTATGATGGAATTAATAGTGATAATTTAGCTGCATTTAATGAATATTTAGAGTCTAATGATATTTCCGGATTTGAACCCGTTTTAGGTGGAGAATTACGGGAAAAAGCAATTTGGGTTGATGAAGCTGCTTGTATAGGGTGTCAGTATTGCGTACATGTCGCTAATAACACATTTATTGTTGATGAAGATCTTGGGAGAGCACGAGTTCTGCGTCAGAATGGGGATGATCTCGAAGTAGTTCAAGAAGCTATGGATACATGTCCAGTGGACTGTATGCATTGGGTTGATTTTGAAGATCTTGATAGATTAGAAGCCAGTTTAAATAGGGATATGTTTCAATCATTAGGTAAATTACCTAGGGTAAATAAACACTGACAAGAATTTAATGGTGCTACCATATCGTCGGTTTGGAAGGACAAATATTGATATGCCTGTATTATCTCTAGGTGGTATGAGATTTCAAAAAAGTTGGAAACAATTAGAATTTAAAGATATATCTAAAGAGGAACAAAACAAAGTAATAAAAATTTTAGAATTAGCGGATTTATATGGCTTAAATCATATTGAAACTGCAAGACATTATGGAACTTCTGAACTTCAATTGGGGTCTGCATTTAAAAATAATGATATAAATTCAAAAATTATTCAAACAAAGATCCCACCAAATGAAGATGTTAATAGATTTCAAGATGAACTAAAAATGAGTTTTCAAACANTAGGAATTAAAAAAATTGATCTTCTCGCTATTCATGGNATAAATACTTTTGAACATCTTCATTACGCTATAAGAGAGGGAGGATGTATCGATATTCTTAGAAAGTGGCAAAAAGATAATTTGATTGGCAATATTGGATTTTCTACTCATGGGTCATTAAGCCTTATTAATAAGGCAATATCATCTAATAAATTTGATTTTGTTAATTTACATTGGTATTTCATAAATCAGACAAATATCAAAGCAATAAAATTAGCTGAAAAATTTGATTTGGGTGTTTTCATCATTAGCCCTACTGATAAGGGTGGACATTTGCATACACCTTCAGAGAAAATTAAAAAACTTTGTAAGCCTATTCATCCAATAGTTTTTAATGATCTTTTCTGCTTGAATAATAATTCCGTGCACACACTAAGTGTTGGGGTAGCAAAAGAATCAGATTTTGATTATCACTTAGAAGCAATATCCCTGCTTGATAAATCAAATGATTTAGTCCCTTCCATTGAGAATAAATTGAATCAAGAATTAATCAAAGTTTTAGGAGTTGATTGGTATCAAAATTGGGATAAGAATTTACCAACATGGAGAAATACTCCAGGCGAAATTAATATTCCAGTTCTACTTTGGCTATCAAATTTACTTGAAGCGTGGGATTTAGAAAGTTTTACTAAAGCAAGATATCAATTGATGGGAAATGGCGGCCATTGGTTCCCCGGTAACAATGCAAATTCGTTGGATTGCGGTGTAACTGAAAAAGATCTACATAACTCATTGATTAATCATCTTAATCCTAAAAAGGTAATTAAAAAACTTAGATATTTAAAGAAAAAATTTGGAGCAGGAGAACAGACTAGATTATCGACAACATAAATCTATAAAGGATATTTTGAAGGCTTCCCTATNGCTCTNGGATAAAAATCAGGACAATTTTGCTCTGGCTTGATAAAAATAATATTTCTCTCTCCTTTTCCTTTAGGAAGTTGATTTTTCTTGATTTCTGTAATAGACCCTTTTAATATATTCAAGGTATTTTTTATTTTAAACTCATCTTTTTTATTCCATTTACCGCAATATAGTAGTCCAATCCCACTCCTTTTTAGCATTGGCAATATATATTCTGAGACTGTGGAAGGTGAGCCAACTGCTCTAGTCGTACCAATATCAAAAGTATTCCTATACAAGTCATTATGAGCAATTTTTTCGATTCTTTCGTTTATTATAAATATTTTATTACTTAAGTTTAAAGCATCAATAATTTGTTTTAATGCCTCTGTTTTTTTTCTAGAGGAATCAACTAAATATACCTCTGAATTTGGATGTGTTATTGCGTAAGCCAATCCGGGGAACCCACATCCTGAACCAATATCAACAAATTTTTTACCGTTCAATGTTTTATTTGGATTTAAGTAAAACGGCCAAATACTGTCATATACTTGTGATATCCAATAATCATCCCCTTCAATAAGTCGAGTTAAATTTGTATCTTTATTAATTGCACTAATAATTCCCTGTAATTGCTTAAATAATTGAATCTCATTACTACTAAGAATTTCATTAATGTCCNTNTAGTGTATTATTTGCATCATATTTTTCAATTAAATTTTTAATTTTATGTTTTTATATAGCATTAACTTTAATTTAAATACATTAATATGTAATCGATAGCAAATAATTTTGAAAGGAGAAAAAGATTACTATAAAATCCTTGGGGTTCATGAGAAAGCTTCTACTCATGAATTAAGAAAAGCTTTTTGTAAATTGACTAAGGAATTACATCCAGATACTACTTCTCTNAATTTAGAAGATGCAAAAGTAAAACTTCAAACGGTAATGGAAGCTTATGAAAATTTAAATAATCCTTATTTAAGAAATATTTATGATAAAAAAATTCAAANTGGTTTAGAAAGCAAAAANAAATATAAGAAGCCTGTTATTAATACCTATACAGCAGATTCAAAAATAGCTAATTCAATTGGTGATAGGAGACCCTTTTCAAATGGAGAAATGTTCTCATTGCTTTTATTGGTAATTGTTATTTTGGCATGCTTATTATTCGCATTATTATTCGCTAATTTTACAGGCAAAGAAATAAATTCTATGCCTATATGGTTGGCGAAATAGTTGATCAAGTAACTCAATAAATTAATTGAATCATTTGATAGATTTATGAAATTAGTAAATTTCGAGCTCTTATAAATATTTTTAAAAAACTTCAAATAAGATTTAATTTTTAATTATTGATAATGGAAATCAAGTATTTAACTCAAATTAAATATCGGAGAGATTATTGACAAAATTAATCTTCTTATTTCTTAAAAGTTACAAGTTTGAAATAATATCATGGATGATTTCATAACTTTTTTCTAATTGAGTATCTGTGATACATAAAGGTGGTAGTAAATAAATTATATTTCCCAGTGGTCTAATAAAAAGTCCTTTCTCAATGGCGCGTGATTTTATCTTTTTCCCAATAGTATTTAGATACCCAGAATTTGCACCTATTTCTAAGTCGAAAGCAACTATAGTTCCACATATTCTTATTTTTTTGACAAAAGATAAATGCTTCAATTTCTTTGTCAAACATAAATGTTTCTCTTGAAATTTAAGATATTTATTTGGTTCATTTTCAAGAAGATCTAAACTTGCATTTGCAGCTGCACATCCAAGAGGATTAGCGGTAAAGCTATGACCATGCCAAAATGTTTTTTCTGGAGAATCACTAACAAAAGATTGAAAAATTTTTTCTTTAGAAAGNGTTATTCCCATGGGTAAAAAACCAGAAGTTAATCCTTTAGAGATGGCAATTAAATCTGGTTGAATCTTTGCTTGTTGGAAAGCAAATAAACTTCCAGTTCTGCCAAAACCAGTTAATACTTCATCTGCTATTAAAAGAGAATTATGATCACTAACTAATTCTGAAACCTTTTTTATAAATTTTGGTCTTACCATATTCATACCACCAGCACCCTGTAAAATAGGCTCGACAATAACGGCTACCGTTGGCTGTTTTAAGAGTTCACAAAGCTTTCGTATGGAAACTTCTTCTTTCTTTTCAATATTTTCATCTCCTATCCATGTTGAAGGCCATGGCACCCTTTTAACTGGAAACATTAACTTCTCAAAACTTTCATTAAATATATTTCTTTCACCTAACGCCATAGCCCCAAAAGTATCTCCATGATAAGCACCTTCAAAAGCAATAATTTGATTTCTTCTCTCACCATTATTTTGCCACCATTGATAAGCAATTTTTAGGGCNACTTCAACTGCAGTTGANCCATTATCTGAAAAAAATAATCGTTCTAATTTAGTTAATCTGCTCAGCCTTTCTGCAAGTTTTTTTGCCTGAGGATGTAAGAAATCAGCAAAAATAACTTGTTCTAATGTCTTGGCTTGATTTGAGATGGCATTTGCTATAAATTCATTACCATGACCATGCAGAGTGACCCACCAGCTACTAATACCATCTATAAGTTCTTTTTCTGGGTTTATAGTAAATAAAGAAGCATCTTTACCATGGCTGACTTCAATTTGAGCTTTGTTTGTCTGGATTTGAGTAAAAGGAGGCCAAATATTAGGGTGCCAATCATTATTAAATGAATTTGAATTATGATTCATAATCAAGATTTATTTATTTAGTATTTGAGCTAGTTTTTCTTCCATNTTAAGATCTTTCCATAAAAAATCTAAATTATTTACACTTAAATTTTTTATTAAAGGGAATTCTGCGATAATTGGTAATCCACTAAAAAGTTTTAAAGTTTGTGGATTATCTAAATGTTTTTTGCCGTTAATAATCAAACCTAAAATATTAATTTTTCTTTTTTTGAGGGCTTCAATACTTAAAAGGGTATGATTTAGTGTCCCAAGAGAGCTCCTGCANACAAGTANTACAGGTAAGTTCCAAATTTTGATCTGATCAATCTGCAAGAAATCTCTNGTTAGAGGAACCATCAGTCCACCTGCAGTTTCAACTAAAAGATTCTTTTCGATATTTGGNAGATTTAAATTTGATTTAATTAGTTTTACATTATCAATTTCCGCAGCCCAATGGGGTGATACTGGTTCATTGAAAACATAAGCTTCCTTTAAAATCTTTTTTGGACTAATTTGACTAACCCTTTGAACATATTCACTATCAGTCTCACCTTGAATACCACTTTGTATTGGCTTCCAGTAAAAACAATTAAGTCCTCTAACAAAAAATGAGCTAATTAATGTTTTACCAACATCAGTATCAGTTCCACATATAATAAATTGAAAAACTTTAGTAGTAATTTTCATTTTTTTAGGATTAATATACTTATTGCCCAAGTTAAATTTACCTTCGCATCTTGATCTTTGGGCCATTTCTCTTGCATTAACTTTAATTCTGAAACTGTTTTTCTTCTTTTTTGTGTGGTTTGAGCTCCCACATTAGTTATACTTTTAAAAAGTTTATAAATATTTGGAAAAGTTTCTCTGTAATTAAATTCTTTTATTAGGAATATTTCATTCTCTTTGACAAACCTTTGCAATGAATTAGTACATGGTAAAGCAATACCACTGTATTCTATATCGTTTCTTTTACATGTATCTTTCCATTCTGGGAAACTTTTATTATTAGGAAACAAAACTATGAGTAAACCTCCAGGAAGTAATCTTTCGTACCATTTTCTTAACTTCTTTTCAGGTTCATTTAACCAATGAAAGCAGAAGGATGAAATAATTAGACTTGCATTATTTATACTAGGAGGTAGATCATCATTTAAATCCCATAAAATAGTCTGGCTATTTTTTTTATTTTCTTTAAGCATATTTGGACTAAAGTCAATTCGCTTAACTTTTATATTCATAAAGTTTTTTTCTAATAGATCAGCTAAATAACCTGTACCTGCTCCTAGATCAAACCACTTTCCAATTTGAGGTTCTAATTCCTTTAATATGTACCAACTTATTTGCAAAATATTTTTGAACTAAAGAATAATTTGAATATGAATGAGCAGCATTATTAAAGTTATTATTTATTTTTTTATTCCAATATTCATTTGCCATAATGAAAAATATCTATAACCAATCTTTGAGGATTTTTACAATACAACTATTATCTATTAAGTGTCCTTGCCCTTCAATTTGCACTAATTTAGGTTTATTAATTTGAGAATTATTGAGTAAATAAACAAATTCATCAGAAGCATAATCTTTGAGAATTAAATCGTTTTTAGATTTAATTACTAAAATATCAGTATTTTTTGAAAATAAACTAAATGTACTCTTTTGTAAATACAACTTCTGAAAATCCTTTAATAAATTTTTTAAGTTAATTTGTTTTGATTTTAAATTAAAAATAGATTTAAATTTAATATCAACTTGATTTGGCATAAATGATCTACTAATAAATTCTTCTAACATAAAGCGAACTTCACCAGAATTTATTTTTTTTTCCATTCTAAGGAGTGTTTTCATCGTTATTTTGCTTTCATTATTTGAGGGTATGAAATTATAGAAGGAATTAATTAATACGATATGAGAAGCTTCTCTGAGAATTTCTTTCCCAATTAAATGAATACCTAATGAATGGCAAATAACAACTTTTTTATTGTTTTCTGAATCATCTTTGATCCAATTAACTTTAACGTGGGGATCTGAATAATAACCTCTATTATTATCTTGCCAAATCCAATTTTGTCTAATAAATTCTTCTTTTACCTTATTCCACATACTTTGATCTAATCCCCATCCGTGTTGTGAAATTATTTGGTTCATTGATAAGCTTTTAATACTTCAATAAAGTTCTTTAAAATATTTGTATTGAAAGAACTCCGAATTGTTAATCTAATTCTAGATTTTCCTACTGGTACGGTAGGAGGTCTTATCCCTACAGCTAAGAACCCTTTTTGTTCAAGAAATTTTTGCATCATCATTGTTTTATCTTCATCTCCAATAATTAAAGAAAGGATATGTGCGTCTCCTATCACTTCATATTTACCAATATTTTCAATCTCTTTTTTCCATCTTTTCGAAATTTTTAGTAAATCAGTTCCTAAATTTAGATTTTCTTTGATTTTTTGCAAAGATTTTAAGGAACCTGCAGCAAGAGAAGGAGATAAAGCTGTTGTATATCTAAATGGACTACTAGTTTGAATAAGTATTTCTCCTATTTTCCTATTGCTTGCTAGAAATGCACCACCGCTTCCAAACGCCTTCCCAAAGGTTCCACTGATCATGGTAATTGAATCAAGAAATGGATTACTCAATCCTTTCCCTTGTTCCCCTAAGATTCCTAGAGCATGAGCTTCATCTACTAATAATTTGCAATTATATTTTCTACATAGTTTTGTTATCTTTTCTATTGGAGCAATACTGCCCTCCATACTGTAGAGAGATTCAACAACAACAAGAATAGAATCGCTAATTATGGAATACTTTGATAATTTATTTTCTAAGTCTTGTAGATTATTATGGAGGAATCTGATCAATTTAGCTCCAGATGCTTTTGATCCAATAAGTAAAGAATTATGTATAAGTTTATCTGCAATTATGATACTATTCTTATCTGTCAAAGCCTCTATGGCTGCTATGTTCGCTTGATATCCGCTAGGGAACAGTAGTACGGAATCTTGATTTAACCATTTACCTAAATTACTTTCAAGTAACTTATGAATTGGTCTAGAACCACTTATAAATCTTGAGCTGCCTGATCCTAACCCTTCATTTAAAGATGTCTCATGAGCAGCGTTAATAACATCTCTATCTCGGCTTAATCCAAAATAATCATTGCTACTTAAGTCTACAAGTGTTGTCTCAATATTTTTTACTGAAGTTTTAAATTCATGTGGTTATCTCCAAGAGATAGTACTCGCAATTTTCTAATTCTATTTTTTGGAGTTTGAAATTTGTCCATAGTTTATAGATTAAAAATCCACATTTATTAGCAAAGTTTGCAAGTTAATTATTGAATTTATTAATATCTAAATAGATCATATCCTAAGAAGTTAACTCAAATTCATCTCAAAACAATTTTTGAATAATTTAGGGGAAATTTTTCCATTTCCTTTAGATCAATTTCAATTAGATGCAATTAAGGCAATTAATAGTGGGAATTCTATTGTCTTATCTGCCCCGACTGGTGCAGGTAAAACTATATTGGGTGAATTTGCAATTTACAGAGCTTTAAATCATAAAAGTAGAGTATTTTATACTACTCCTTTAAAGGCTCTTTCTAATCAGAAATTTAGAGATTTTTCTCTTCAATTCGGCCAGAATACTGTTGGCCTGCTCACAGGAGATATGAGCATTAATAGAGAAGCACCTGTATTAGTAATGACAACAGAGATATTTAGGAATATGCTTTATGGCGAGTTTGAAGATTTTGATGATCCACTAATTAATTTGGAATCGGTAATACTTGACGAATGTCACTACATGAATGATCCACAAAGGGGNACGGTGTGGGAGGAAACGATTATTCATTGTCCAAGTAGGACTCAAATTATCGCTTTGTCAGCGACAATTGCAAATGCAGATCANCTTAAAAGTTGGATTAATCAAGTGCATGGACCAACTCAANTNATTAATAGTGAGATAAGGCCGGTACCTTTGGATTTTCTTTTTTGTAGTGCTAAAGGTTTTCATCCTCTCTTAAATAAAAAAAAGAATGGAATTCATCCTAACTGTAAAGTCTGGAGATCGCCTAAAGGACAAAAAATNAAAGGTAAAGTTGGCAGATTAGTACAACCAAAGTCACCATCAATATCTTTCGTTATTTCCCGGCTATTTGATCAAAATATGCTACCCGCAATTTATTTTATTTTTAGTAGAAAAGGTTGTGACCGAGCACTTGAGAATATAAATCATTTAACTTTAGTTAACTATAAAGAAGCTAATTTAATATCTCAAAGGTTAAAACAATATTCAAAATACAATCAAGAGGGTATTAAAGATAGTGTCCTTTTTGATGCCCTTAAAAAAGGAATTGCTTCTCATCATGCTGGATTACTTCCTGCTTGGAAAGAATTGGTAGAGGAATTATTTCAGCAAGGTCTAATAAAAGTTGTATTTGCAACGGAAACACTTGCTGCTGGTATTAATATGCCCGCCAGAACACAGTAATTTCATCTTTGTCAAAAAGATCTGAGAATGGGCATCGTTTACTATTTAGTAGTGAATTCTTGCAAATGTCGGGGAGAGCAGGTAGACGAGGTAAGGATACTCAGGGGTATGTAGTTACTGTTCAAAATAGATTTGAAGGTGCGAAAGAAGCAAGTTCGCTTGCTTTGAGTAAGCCAAATCCATTAATTAGTCAATTCTCTCCAAGTTATGGGATGGTTCTCAATCTTCTTCAAAATTACACTCTTTCTAAATCTCAAGAACTTATAAAACGCAGTTTTGGGAGTTTTGTAAATGTATCACAGTCTTCAAAAGAGAATAGTGATTTAAATTCTTTAAATGAAGAGTTATTAAATTTAAAGAAAATTTCCAATAAGATTTCTTGGGACGATTTTGATTCTTATGAAAAGTTGAAAAGTCGTCTTAAAGAAGAAAGGAGATTATTAAAAATTTTAGAAAAACAGGCTTCTCAGAACTTACATGAAGAAATTAGTAGTGCGATTCAATTTTTGGATGATGGTAGTGTCGTTGCTTTAAAAGCACCNCAAATTAGGCGAAAAATTGTCCCAGCAGTAATATGTAATAAGTTTTTAAGATCTAATAAAAATTTAAATATTCTTTGTTTGACTATTGATAACTTGTTTATTCTAATTAAACCAGATTGTATCGTTAATATTTTTCCTGATTTAGATGCCTTAGATCTTTCTGAACTCGTNAGACCTGATTTAAATTTTTCTGGTGAAAGTTTTAGAGGTGATGAATTTTCTTTGATTTTTGCTAACAAGATTTTTGAACTTAGTCGATCAAATAATTTAACTATCCCAAAATATGATCTAGCGAAAGAAGTTTTATCTCAAAGGGAATCAATTGCATATATAGAAAAAGAAATAATCAAGCAACCTTTCCATGAAATAGGCGATTTAAAAAAATTAAAAAAGCTTAAAAGTAAAGTTAACTTGATAGAAATTGCTATTGCAGAAAAGAAAAGACTGATAGAAAAGAAAGAAAATTACAATTGGGAGAAATTTACAAATTTGATAAAAATCTTAAATTATTTTGGCTGTTTAGAAGATGTTCATCTTACTGATATTGGGACATCAATAGGTTCTTTAAGAACCGAGAATGAATTATGGGTTGGATTAGTTTTATTAAGTGGTTATTTAGATGATTTAGAACCTCCAGATTTAGCTGCAGTGATTCAGGCCATATCAGTAGAAGTTAGAAGATCTGATTTGTGGTGTAATTTTAAACCATCATCGAGAGTACTTGATGTTTTTCATGAGCTTGAAAGTTTACAGAAGCTATTATCTTCAAAGCAATTCGACTATTTCATAGATTTTCCTATTTATCTAGAAAAGGATTTAACTGGAATAGTTTCTCAATGGGCTAAAGGAAAGAAATGGAAAGAAATAATTTTTAATACATCTTTGGATGAGGGTGATGTTGTAAGAATTATTAGAAGAACAATAGATATGCTTTCTCAGATCCAATATTGTGGGAGCCTTAGCAGTAAGCTTAAAAATAATGCCAAATTAACTTTGAAAGCAATTAACAGATTTCCTGTCTCAGAATCGAATGATCTCTTAAGAATATCTGAAAATAATCTGATCAATCCTGCTATTAAGCGTTTAGATAACTTAGATAGTAATGAATAATTTATATCATTTCTTCAATATCCATAAACTCATTGTATTNTTTTTCATCTAAGTAGCCTAATTTTAAAGTTGCTTCTTTNAGATTAAGTGATTCGTTAAACGCAAGGTTAGCAATTTCTGCAGCTTTCTCNTATCCTATCTCTGGNACTAAAGCAGTTATTAGCATGAGTGAATTATTTAAATTTGATTCTATCGATTTNAAGTTAGGAGTTATTCCCTCTATCAATTTAATTCTAAAATTATCCATAGCATCACTNAGTAATTTTATACTAGTCAAAATATTAAATGCTATTAAAGGTTTGTATTCATTCATTTGCAATGTNCCGCTGCAGTTTGCGATTGATACAGCATATTCAAATCCCATGATTTGAGAACAAATCATACTGANTGACTCACATTGGGTGGGATTAACCTTACCNGGCATGATTGAGCTNCCAGGCTCATTTTTGGGAATGATTAATTCATAAATGCCAGCTCTAGGACCAGAAGATAATATTTTGATATCATTTGATATCTTGAATAATGAACAAGCTAAAATTTTTAATTTNCTCATGATATTCGCTAATCGATCATGGGAGGCCATTAAAGAAAAATAATTTTCTGATTTATTAAATGGCAAGCCTGTTTCATTTTTGATTATTTTTATCACTTCCTCACTGAAATTTTCAGGACTATTAATGCCTGTTCCAACGGCTGTCCCGCCAATCTGCAAACTATATAATTCTGAGACACCTGATAATATTGAATTTTTTGCATCTTTTATTTGTTTAGACCATGCAGAGATTTCTTGTCCCAACGTTATTGGTACTGCATCTTGAAAATGAGTTCTACCAATTTTGATAACATTATTCCATTCTTTAGTTTTTTTATCAAAAGAGATATTTAATTTTTCAATAGATGGCAATAATTTCTTTGTAATTTCAATAACTACACTGATATGTATAGCTGCGGGAAAAGTATCGTTTGTTGATTGAGATTTATTAACATCATCATTGGGATGCAGTATTTTATATTGACCTAATTCAGAATTTACTATAGTCGCAGAAATATTTGAAATAACTTCGTTAACATTCATATTGGTTTGAGTACCACTTCCTGTTTGCCATATTTTTAAAGGAAATTCTGAATCATGTAAGCCGTCCAAAATATCCGTACAACTTCTTTTTATTAAATCCTTTTTTTGATTGTCAAGATAGCCTAGCTTATTATTTGCAATCGCTGCTGCTTTTTTTATTAGAGTGATTGCATAGATTAATTCTAATGGTATTAATTCATTTCCTAATGCAAAATTTTTAATTGATCTTTGTGTTTGAGCTCCCCATAAAGCATTCTTTGGCACTTCAATAGTACCTATACTATCTTTTTCTATTCTAAAGCCGTCTTTCATTAAGTTTTGAATTGAGATTAGTAGCGCAATTATCTAAATCTAGGATAATCAACTTTTAAATATTTAACCTGTCCCATATTACATTTAAATTATTTAGATGTATTGAAGGATCAAAACATTGATCCAATTCCTTGTCGCTAATTAAATTCATAATATAATCGTCTTTTTTTAAATTTTCTTTGAAATTCCCGTTTTCTGTATTCCATGCTGAATGTGCATTTTTTTGGACTAGCTTATAAGCCTCTTCTCTGGAGATCCCTTTCCCAATGAGCAGAAGAAGAACTTTTTGGCTGAAAATAACCCCTCCATAAATATTCATATTTTTAAGCATATTTGCAGGATAAACTTTTAAGTTTTTTATTATTTCAACCATTTCATGAAGCATGAAGTGTAGACAAATTGATATGTCTGGCAACATTATTCTTTCGTTGGAACTATGACTAATATCTCTCTCATGCCANAGAGTGACATTCTCTAAAGCCGTATTGACGTGGCTCTTAAGAATTCTTGATAAACCACTTACCCTCTCNCTTCTTATTGGATTCCTTTTATGAGGCATTGCTGAACTACCTTTCTGCCCTTTAGTGAAACCTTCTTCTACCTCTAAAACATCTGTTCTTTGTAGATTTCTTATCTCTGTTGCAAATCTGTCTAAAGAAGAACCTACTAAAGCTATTGTTANTACATAATCTGCATGTCTATCTCTAGAGATAACTTGTGTACTAGCTGTATCAACATTTAAGCCTAATAATTTGCAGGTTATTTCTTCTACTTTAGGATTTGTATTTGCATAAGTTCCCATTGCTCCACTTATTTGTCCAATTGAAATGGAGTCTTGCAATTCTTTTAATCTTTTTTTATTTCTTATTATTTCTGCTAACCAACCAGCTAACTTAAATCCAAAAGATATAGGTTCTCCATGAATAGCATGAGAACGTCCAATCATTATTGTGTTTTTATGTTGAGAGGCAAGTGCTCTAATCGCATTTTCAAGATTCTCAGTTTCTTGTATTAATAATTTACAGGAATCCCTCATTTGAAGAGATAAGCCAGTATCCAGAACATCGCTGCTAGTCATCCCTACATGAATATGTCTACCAGAATCTCCAACGTATTCATTTAAGTTCGTTAAGAACGCTATTACATCATGTTTAACCTCCTTTTCAATCTCTTTAATTCTCTCTGGCTTGAAATTTGCCCTACATTTAATTGCATGAAGATCTTCTTCGGAAATGTTTCCTAATTCAAAATTTGCTTCGCAGGCGGCAATCTCAACTTCTAACCAAGTTTGAAACTTTGCTTCTTCTGTCCATATTCGACCCATCTCTGGTAGGGTGTAACGCTCAATCACTATTTTTTATTTATACACATCTCACATTATAACTATTTCTTATAATTTGTTTAATTTATAAAAACTCATTATTAATTCTTATCTTCTTTTGCTAAATCTTTAAATAAAAGTATGTTTATTTAATTTTTATAGGAAACAATTATTAAAAATCTTTTACACCAAATTAGGATATATTATAAGGGAATAATTTTGGTCTTTTGAGATAAACTTGTATTGTATGAAGTTAGAATTTAATTAAAAATAAATTATAAATTGGTTATGTATTTTCTTGTTCTAAATCTTTATTTATGGTAAATGAGTAAAAAGATTAGATTAGATATTTTTTTATTCACAAAAGGTTTTGTCGATTCTCGTCAAAAAGCCCAGAGACTCATCCTCGCAGGTAAAGTTAAAAATATTAACGGTAAAGTGTTGGATAAACCTGGTCAAGAAATATCCCCTGAATCTCAAATAATTATTTCTGCTCAGCCAAAATATGTTTCTAGGGGTGGTGAAAAATTGGCTGAGGCGTTTCAAGAGTTTGCTTTGAATGTAAAGGGTAGAATTTGTCTTGATGTAGGCATCTCTACAGGCGGATTTACAGATTGTTTATTGCAAAATGGAGCAAAAAGGATTTATGGAATTGATGTTGGCTATGGTCAAACTTCATGGAAAATAAGAGAAAATCCAAAAGTAATACTTTTAGAAAGAACCAATATAAGATTTCTTAAATCAGAGAATATTTTTTCTAAAGAAGATTTATTTCCAGATTTTGTAGTAGCAGATCTCTCTTTTATTTCACTTAAGTTGGTTTTAAAGCCAATTGAGGATTTATTAAATAAAAAATTTTTTGAAGGAATTTTTCTTATAAAACCTCAATTTGAAGTCGGTAAGGAATATGTAAGTAAAGGAGGTGTTGTAAAAGAGTCTAAGTATCACTTATTAGCATTAAATTCTGTAATAAATTCAATAGAAAATTTAAATTGGCAAATTAATGGTTTAACCGCATCTCCACTAGTTGGCCCAGCAGGGAATCATGAATATCTAATATGGATAAGCAAAATAAAATTAAACGAATTTTTTGTTGATGAGGACTTTCTAAATAAACTAGTTAAGCAAACTTTAAGTTAAGTTAAAGTGCATCTTTATCTAAATCTCCAGTTCTTATTCTTACAACTGAATTAACTGGAGAGATAAAAATTTTGCCATCACCAATTTCACCTGTTTTTGCAGCTTCTGCAATTGCATTAATAACAGAATCTACTTTTTCGTTATCTACAACTACTTCTACTTTGAGCTTTTGAAGAAATTCAACAGTAAATTCGGAACCTCTATATCTCTCAACTTGTCCTTTTTGTCTTCCAAATCCTCTGACCTCACTTACAGTCATCCCAATAATTCCTGCATTGACAAGTGCAACTTTTACATCTTCTAATTTAAAGGGACGAATTATCGCCTCAATTTTTTTCATGATTAATTTTATAACAACTATATTTTAATTTGTTTTCGGTAAAACATCCAAAATTGATATATCTGACATTGATTCAATTTTTACACCTGCCAAATTTGCATCTTCGATCAGCAATTCAGAATCTGTCTCTGAAATGATCACTTTGTTTTCGGATAATGCTTCCCATTGATTATTTTCAAAGTGAGTCTGAAGCCATAGCATGCCATGAATACTTAATGGTCTCAGCGATTTGTTAGATTTATTATCTATGTTTGTAATACAAATGTCCATTAAATAATTATTCAGATGTAACTATTAAGCCTTTTAGAGCAATTTAAAAATGTGCGCGTTGATACAAAAAAAGATTTTAATGGTTTTTAATTTGTTGATTTGTAATACTTGAGAAAGGTTGATACTCCAATTTAAGTCAAATCTGAAGAAAAAATGAATGAAGAATTAAATCAAAATACAATTAGACCTCTTTATGGTGAACGAAAAATTGCAGAGTCAGAAATTATATGTTTTGAGAATCCAAATAAATCAAGAAATTATCAAATAAGCATTGATCTACCAGAGTTTACTTGTAAGTGCCCGTTCTCGGGGTATCCTGATTTTGCTAAATTGAAGCTTACTTATCAACCAAAAGAAAAAGTTTATGAGCTCAAATCTCTAAAGCTTTATATAAATAGCTTTAGGGATCAAAAGATTTCACATGAAGAAGTTATAAATAAGATTATGGATGATTTAATAGCTGCAGCAAATCCTCAGTGGCTATGTTTAAATGCGGACTTCAATCCAAGAGGAAACGTTTCAATGAAGCTTGAGCTAACTCATGGAAATAAAATCAATTAGGTTATCTTAATCTTCTCAGATAATTGGTTAAATTCTAATTCAAAGCCTGATAAATTTTTGTTACATAAACCACCCATATAATAATTTTTTGAAGAATTATCCTTAAGAATCCAAATGCGTTTTGTTGGTATTAAACTCAAAGACGCTCCGATAAGAATTAGTACAAATGAACAATATATGATTGGTATAGAGGGATCACTTTTAATAATTAATCCACTACTAGGAATGATTTTGATTAATTTGATATCTGAAGTATTCACTTTAGATTCTTNAGTATTTAAGTAGATATCTTTTTCTGAAAAATCATCAATATCAAAAATTTTTACTGGTCCATTTTCATTATCAATCGTTAAAAGATAATTTTTTTTCATATTTTCACCCAATTCTACAAGAACGCCCCATATCTGGTTGCCAATCTCAGGAACTGGTTTTAAAGCAAATTGATATTTTATTTTATCTATTTCTAAGATAATACTGGATATTGCCCAATCTGCTTGATAAATTGTTAATCCCTCATACCTTAATGGATGATTAACTTCCGTTTGTTTTTTTATTGTTTCATTTGACTTATTTGAATAGATCTCCAAATTTGAAGTGAATTGTTTAGGGAGACCATCATCCTCTCTTTGAATATTAAAGTTTT
>JGI24820J26691_1000207_pt1 | contig 16967 bp, 16 predicted proteins | sample METZYME_5_50m_FD_26691 | JGI IMG/M metagenome (IMG submission 26691) | reverse complement strand
AATATTAACGATAAAAAAATAGCAAAAATCAAAAAAATTACGTTTAATCTTAATTTGCTAAACACGATTACCTAAAGTTCTCTGATATAAAAAATAAATTAAATAATTGATTAAAAGGGATGGAATAAAAAAACTAATAAAATTTGCTTCTGATAAATTAATTGTATTATAAATTAGAAATCCAAAAGTAAAAGAAATGACTTCTTGGTAATTAGTAGATTGAAATCTTTTTTGAATATAGTTACAAATAATTGCGACTAAAAGGAATAATATTGAATAAACTCCCAAATAGTTTTCACTTAGAAAAATATCATATGATAATCCAGAAATTACTAAAGGAATAATATTGTGATTATTAAATCTCTTTGTTGAAACAAAATATATTAGAAGAAAAAAAGGGCTAATCACAACCCAATCTAAGCCTACTGAAAAATTTATCAGTGTTTCAAAAAATAAAATAATTACAAAATAGATTGATCTAAAAATGTTTTGAAAAAATGTCATTTAAATTTTGGAATAAAAAGCTTTGTATTGAATGTAAAGTTGTCTGAAAATTTAAGAGATGTATTTATTTGGTTGTTTTGTAATTCAAAATTTATAAGTCTCGTATCAACAACAGGAAACTTTCCAGAGTGATTAAATGAAATATCGGTATATAGAAAATCAATATCGTCTTTGTAATTATCTAACAATATAGAAGATATGAACATTTCAGAACCATTTGAAGTTATTAAATAAGTATTGTTGTATTTATCCATTACCTCCAAATTAAAATCTGATGAGTAAGGAGACTCTAAAATTGAGTATGAATAGAAAACTTCCCTAAGGTATCCAACTACAAAACCTTTTTCATTAATAACCAGGTCTCCTACTTCTAGCTGTTGATTATTACCACCATAAATTAAATATTCGAGATTTAAATTTTTTGTAATAAAACCACTGGATAAAAGTTCAAAACTTTGAATATTAGACACATGTTGAAATCGATTCATAAGACTCTAGTTGAAGTTGTAACTCTTTATTCACAATTTCAAGACTTCGCAAATCTTGAACTTCTTGTTCCAACCTAATATTCTCACTTACTAATTGCGCTCTTTGTTCAAACAAGGTATTGAATCTCTGTATAAACGTAAAGTCACTGTTTTCTATTTCAAATTCAAAATTTACTGAATTTGGGAAATAACTAGACAATTCCTTATTAGAAAAGTAATCAATGAGAATTAACAAACTACTTAATAATATAAAAAGAATATAAAGGATATAACTCCTTTTTGGTAAAGCTTCTGTACTTTGCATGTTTTAATTTGGTCTTGGAGATAATTTTAATATAGATTTAAAATCTTGAAACCTTTCAAGACATATGCCTGATCCAATGACAACTGAGCTTAAAGGATCCTCTGATGTATTAATTGGAATACCAAGTTCTTCCGCAATCTTTTTATCTATCTGCTTTAATAGAGATCCTCCACCAGTAATCCATGCTCCGTCCTTGTCTATGTCTGATACTAAAGCTGGTGGTGTCTGAGAAAGAGAAATTCTAATTGCCTCAACTATGTTATTAACAACTGGTGCTAAAGCATTTCTTACGTCACTAGCTTCTAGTAGTACCTGTTTTGGTATTCCCTTGACAATATCTCTTCCGGTTACAGTTACTTGAGGCTCTCTTTCATATTGGTAAGCAGATCCAACAGCATGCTTAATACTTTCAGCTATACCTGAATCAACTAATATTTGATGCTCAGCACGCAGCCAATCAATTAAAACCTCTGTCATATCTTCTCCACCAACTCTTACAGAGTTAGCGTTTACAATATCTCCCATTGAAATAACAGCAATTTCAGTAGTACCTCCACCAATATCAATAATCATATTTCCATATGGCTCAAAAATATTTAAACCACTTCCAATAGCAGCTGCCATTGGTTCTTCTACNGTGAACACTTCCGATGCTCCGGTTGCGTGAGCAGCAGTCTCAATAGATCTTTGTTCCACACTCGTAACACCATTAGGTACACAAATTACAATTCTTGGTGAAGAATATGATCTTCCTATAGCCTTTGTAAGTAATGTTTTAACGAGTTCTTCTGCCATTTCTATTTCAGAAATAACTCCATCTCTTAATGGCTTTACTAATTCAATAGAGTCTGGAACACGTCCAACTAATTTTTTTGCTTCTTTACCAATTGTCAGAATAGATTGATCATCTTTGTTTACCGCCAGCAAAGTAGGTTCATCAACTACTACACCTACTCCTTTTACATAAATTAAGGTATTTGCAGTTCCCAAATCTATGGCAATATCATTACCGCCAAATAATGTTCTTCTTAAATTTAAACCAGCCATGTATATCTAGATTAATCTATTAAATATGCATTTAAAATAAATTTATTACGAAAAGAATAAATTTAGTTCTCTCTCAGCACTTTCATCAGAATCTGACCCGTGCACTACATTTTTATCAAGTTCTGTAGCTAAATCTCCTCTAATTGAACCTGGAGTTGCATCTGAAGGGTTTGTAGCNCCCATAAGATTTCTTATTTGGGCTACTACGTTTTCGCCCTCAACTTGCATAGCTACAACGGGACCACTNGTTATAAAACTCACAAGATCACTAAAAAATGGTTTATCTTTGTGTTCTCCATAGTGTTCNTCAGCTAAATTTTGATTAATTNTCATCATTTTAATTTTTGTTATTTTAAAACCTTTTTCTTCAACTCGCGATATTATTTCACCAATGAGGTTTCGTTTTACGCCGTCTGGCTTAATCATAAAAAACGTTTTCATCACAATTCCCTTTTTTTATACTCTCCAATTAAATATAAACTACCTAACAATATAGAAGGATTTTTATTTTTTTTAAATTGCTCTAAAGATGNAATTTTATAACTNNTACCATTTTTATCTAACAAATATTCAATTTCTTTTGTAATCTCTTGATCAAAAAAAGTGTTATCTTNTATTAAATGAAGATTGTAATTTGTTTTTTTGATGAACAGATTGAGAATTTTATTAATATCTTTTCCTTTTTTAAATCCAAGAAATATATCAGTAGTTAAATTTCCATATTTGTTTTCAAAATCACGCAAAAGTATTTCTACTCCTTCATAATTGTGTGCACCATCAATTATTTTTACAGGAAAATCGCTTACAATTTCAAATCTGCCTATTGCCTCTTGAATTTTTATATTTGTTAAATCAGCATATTTTATGTCTTGAAGTAACGAATCCACAACCATTAAAGACAGGTAATAATTTAAATCTTTAAATATTAAGTTAGAAAATAAAATATTTTTACTTTTTAAATATTCACTCAAATAAATGGATTGTGAATAATTTGTATAATCTGATTTAATAATCTCGATTAATTCTTCATTCAAAATGCCAACAAACAAGGTTGTAATATCATTGGATACGTAGATTTTTTGATCTAATATATCTGTTATTTTATGTCCCAATATATCAGTGTGATCNAGTCCAATTGAAGTTAAAACGACATTTTTGCTTTGAATTATAGAAGTTGTATCNTATTTACCTCCAATACCTGCTTCACAGATAAAATAATCCAAATCATTATGTAAAAATGCTTTAGCAGCAATTAGAAATGTTGATTCAAAATAACCTAAAATAATATTATTTTCCAACTCAAATTTTTCTAAATATTGAATGTATTGATTTAAATTTAAATCCTTGTGAGCAGTTATTCTTTCCTTGTAGTCAAATAAATGAGGAGAAGTAAATGAAATATATGATTTATCTAACCCTTTTAATAACATAGATATGTTATTTGCAGTTGAAGATTTGCCGTTTGTACCAACAATAGAAATTGTCTTATCAGAAAGGATTGATAATTCAGTTTCTGAAAAAAAACTACTGAGATAATTTAAATTTTTATTACCACGATTATTTACTTTTACTTCTAGATAGTTTTTTAAATTAGTCAATTATCAAGTGAAGATAGTGTTTTTTGAATAGTTTCTATTTCAGATGAAAGTTTTTCAATATTTGCTTTCTCTTCTTCAATTAACTCTTCTTTTGCATTTTTTACAAACTTATCGTTCTCTAAACGATTTTTAGAAACATCTAATGATTTACTCAACTTTTCAATTTTTTGACTTAGTCTTTTTATCTCACCTTGGATATCTATATACTTATTAGCTGATATTTCAAAAACTACTTTACCTGATTGAAATGTCAAAATTTTATCTTTTGATTTGCGACCGGCATCAACGTCTAACACATTAATTTTTGCAATACTTTCAAGTTGATTGTTATACCATTCCGGATAATTACTTTGCTTAACTACATCTAATACAAGATTGTTTTTTAAATTATAATTTGATTTAAAGTTTCTGATTTGATTAATAATTGACTTTAAATCATCAAACTCACCATTATCAGAAAATTTTATTTCAAAATTAGAAGGCCATGTACCCTCAATAATTAATTCCTTATTAAACGTAGACCATATCTCTTCAGTTAAATGTGGCATTGCGGGATTTAATATTTTCATTGAGTTAAGAAAAACGTTTAATAGGACCTTTTGTGTTTCATCTTTATAATTTTCATTATCAATCAGATTTTTTGAAAATTCGAAATACCAATCAAATAAATCAGACCAAAGAAAATTATAAAGCAACTTGTAAGCATCTGAGATTTTATATTCATTAAAAAGCTTATTAAATTCTTTCAAGCAAATGTTAAATTCATTTAATATCCAACGATTTTCAATTAACTTAACTTCAGTTAATTTTCTATCTTCAAGACCTTCTGTGTAAATATGAATAAATTTTGCTGCATTCCAAATCTTATTTCCAAATTTTTTAGCAGCTTGTGTCCACTCTTCATCAAATGGCACATCTTGACCGGGGTTAGCTTTTTCAATTAAGGAAAACCTTAATGCATCTGCTCCATGTTTCTGAGATAATTCCAAAGGATCAAGTGTATTACCAAGGCTTTTAGACATTTTTCTGCCTTTTGAATCTCTGACAAGTCCATGAATTAAAATATCACCAAATGGGATGGCATTCATTGAGTAAAGACCCATCATTATCATTCGAGCAACCCAAAAGAAAATAATATCAAAACCAGTTACAAGAAGTGTNGTGGGATAGTAAGTAGACAGATCCTCTGTTTCTTCAGGCCAACCAAGAGTACTAAAAGGCCATAGGGCTGACGAAAACCAAGTATCAAGAACGTCTTCATCTTGGATAAGTTGAATATTATTGTCTATTTTGTATTTACTACGAACGTCTTCTTCACTTAAGCCCACATATACATTTTTTTCAGAATCGTACCATGCAGGAATTCTGTGGCCCCACCATTGTTGCCTTGAAACACACCAGTCTTGGATATTGTACATCCATTCAAAATAGGTTTTCTCCCAATTTTTGGGAATGAATTTAACTTCATCTTCTTCAACAACTCGAATCGCATCTTTTGCAAGTTTTTCAGTTTTTACAAACCATTGATCAGAAATCATTGGTTCTAAAATAGTTTTTGATCTATCTCCTTTTGGAATTTGTATTTCATGATCTTCAACTTTCTCAAGAAGACCTTCTTTTTCCAAAATTTGGATTATTTTTTCTCTTGCTTTAAACCTTTCCAGGCCTCTAAGATGTTCAGGAACAAAATTATCATTTACAATTTTTCCATCGAAATCAATGCATTGTATCAATTCAAGATCGTGCCTTTGGCCAATTTCATAATCGTTAAAATCATGTGCTGGAGTTATTTTTACACATCCTGAACCAAAATCTTTATCAACATATTCATCAGCAATTATTTTTACATCTCTGTTAACAACAGGAATTTGAATAGTTTTTCCAATTAAATGTTTATACCTATCATCAGTTGGATTAACTGCTACTGCTGTATCACCTAGTAAAGTTTCAGGCCGTGTTGTTGCTATCGACAAAAACTCTTCACCGACTTTGTACTTAATTGTCCACAATTTTCCTAATTGCGTCTCTGAGGATACTTCAAGATCTGATACAGCAGACTTCAACTTTGTGTCCCAATTAACCATCCTGGTTCCCTTATAAATTAAATCATTCTCGTATAAAGAAACAAAAACTTCTAAAACAGCTTTAGATAAGCCTTCATCCATAGTGAATCTTTCTCTCGACCAATCACAACTCATTCCTAATGATTTCATTTGATTTGTGATATTGTCACCTGATTTTTCTTTCCATTCCCATACTTTTGATAAAAAATTATCTCTTCCTAGATCATGTTTTGTAACTCCAGATTCCTCAAGATCTTTTTCTACTAAAAGCTGAGTAATAATACCTGCATGGTCTGTACCAGGAAGCCACAGAGTTTGAAAGCCGTTCATTCTTTTGACCCTTGTTATCACGTCGATTATTGAATGTTCTAATGCGTGACCCATATGAAGTGAACCAGTAACATTTGGAGGAGGTATTACAATTGAAAACTTTTTATCAGATTCAGTAGGTTGAAATTTTTTACCTTGTTCCCACTTTTCTTGCCATTTTGACTCTATAGATAATGGATCATAGGTTTCATTTTGCATAAGTATATTTTATGCTGTTTTGTCGTCTTTTGACTCCTTTAGAACCATTTTTGGAGCAATATCATCGAGTACATTTTCTTTGTCGATGATTATTTTGGTAATATCTTTCCTTGAAGGTGACTCATACATCTGCTCTAGAAGAATTTTTTCTAGAATTGATCTTAAACCTCTTGCACCAGTTTTTCTTGCTAATGCTAAATCAGCCATAGCTTCTAATGAATCGTCGGTGAAAACTAAATCAATATCATCTAANTGAAACATTTTTACAAATTGTTTTGTNATTGCATTTTTTGGTTTAGTCAAAATTTCAATTAATGCATCTTTGTCTAATTCATTTACACTTGTTGCTATTGGTAATCTACCAATAAATTCTGGAATTAGTCCGTACTTGATTAGATCTTTTGGTTCAACGAATTTGAACAACTCTTCCTTCTTATAATCTTTAACATCATTAATTGTTGTGTTAAATCCAATTGTATTTTCTCCTAGTCTTTTACTAATAATTTGATCAAGACCATCAAACGCCCCACCAACAATAAAAAGAACATTTGTTGTATCAATCTGCAAATATTCTTGTTGTGGATGTTTTCTGCCCCCTTGTGGAGGAACTTGTGCGGTTGTCCCTTCAAGAATTTTTAATAAAGCTTGTTGGACACCTTCTCCAGATACATCTCTAGTTATAGATGGGTTGTCAGATTTTCTAGTTATTTTATCAATTTCATCAATATAAATTATTCCTTTTTCTGCACGTTGGATGTCATAGTCAGCAGCTTGAATCAAAGTGAGAAGAATATTTTCAACATCTTCACCAACATATCCAGCCTCAGTAAGAGTTGTAGCATCTGCAATCGCAAAGGGCACATTTAAAGTTTTAGCCAATGTTTGTGCGAGAAGAGTTTTTCCACTACCTGTTGGGCCAAGTAATAAAACATTAGATTTTTGAATTTCTAAGTCACTATCAACTGAATCACCTTTNTATATTCTTTTATAGTGATTGTANACAGCTACAGAAAGTGTCTTCTTTGCTTCCTCTTGGCCAATTATAAATTCATTTAAAGACTGATTTATTTCTTTAGGTAAAGGTAAATATTCTTCAGGAGAAGTATCAAGTTTTTCTACTTTTTCTTCTTCAATGATTTCGAGACAAAGCTCAATACACTCATCACAAATGTAAACTCCTGGACCTGCAATTAGTTTTATTACTTGTTTTTGAGATTTACCACAAAAACTGCACTTAAGTGCTTGAGATGAGTCTTTATTTGCCATTTTTAACTACCCTGTTGTTCTAGTTATTTTTTTTCGGCTAACTCCCTTTGAATTAGCACCTCATCTACTATACCGTATTCTTTAGCATCTTGCGCGGTCATCCAAAAATCTCTGTCTGTATCTTCTGCTACTTTTTCAACGTCTTTACCAGTAAAATCAGCTAATAGACCGTTTAATTGAGTTCTCATAGATACTATCAAATCAAAATTTCTCTCCATATCAGCTACAGTACCTTCCATTCCGCCTGAAGGTTGGTGTAACATAATTCTTGCATTCGGCAGGCTGTATCTTTTTCCTTTTGTGCCTCCAGCTAAAATGACTGAGGCGGCTGAGGCGGCTAAGCCCATGCAAACTGTGGAAATATCAGGTTTTATATAATTCATTGTGTCATAAATTGTAAACAATGATGTTATAGAACCACCCGGAGAATTGATATACATAAATATATCTTTGTCCGGATCTTCAGATTCTAAATGTAATAATTGAGCCATAATAGAGTTTGCAACACCATCATCGATTGGTGTTCCTAAAAATATAATTCTATCCTTTAAAAGTCTTGAATATATATCAAAAGCTCTTTCACCCCTGTTAGTATTTTCAATAACTGTGGGGATAACATAATTTGAAGGTATCTCTTTCATATTATTCTTCCTCTCCTAAATCCTCTTCTTGATTGTACACATCTTGTAGGTATACTTTTTCACCATTCTTATCAACTGATACACCTTGCTGTAAAATATGCAACATTGCTTTATTTCTGAGAGATTCTGACTCTAAATTTAATTTATGACTTGCAGAATCTGCCTCACTTCCATCATGAGTAGACATATGTTCATCTATAAGACTGATTTCTTTATCATCAAGTTTCAGTTCCTGATCCTCGACAACCTTGTCCAAAATAACAACCATAGATAAATTACGTGTAGCTTGATTTTTTAAATCATCTTGAAGTGTCTCCTCTGTTAGGCCTGTAATTTGCAAATAGTCATCTATTTTTATATTATTTTGCTGAAGTTCATTCATAAAATTTTGTAATATACTATCCATTTCAGCAATAACTAACTGCTCTGGTAGTTCTAATTTTGATTCTTCAATAAGCTTAGAAGTTAACAGACCTTGATATTGATTAGCTACTTGTCTTTTTTTAACATTTTGAATATTCTTATGTAACTCTTCATTCATCTCTTTGACAGTTTCAAATTCAGTAACTGAAGAAACCCAATCATCTGTGAGTTCAGGCATAATTTTTTCTTTAATTTCTTTTACTAGTACAGAAATTTCTATGTTGCTTTTTCCCAAAGCGGGTATGTCATCATTGAATTTAATAATAGCGCCGCTAGATACACCTTCTAATTTTGAATCTAGGGATGGAGTAAGTAATGCACTGCCTAATTCGTAAAGGTAATCTTGATAATTAAAATCTTTTAACTCATTACCATTTTCTGAACCAGAAATATTAATTAATAAATAATCTTTTTCTTTCGCAGGTCTGTCAACTTTTTCAACTTCTCCAAACTGAAGCTTTATTCGTTCAATTTGCTCATTGATTTCTTCCTCAGTAGGCTCAATTGATTCAACCTCAATTGTTTGCTCTAGTTTTGGAAGCTTAGAAAGTTTTGGCCATAATGTTATCAGGACTTCAATTTTGAAAGATTTTTTTTCTTTCTTTAGGTCTTTAATTACTGGCCTTACAGCAGGACTAATTTCTTCTTTATTTAAAATATCGAATATTTGTTCAGGTAAATACAAGTCTATAGCTTCTTCTAAAACGTAATCTTCACCTACTTCTCTAACTACAATATTTTTTGGGATTTTACCGGGTCTAAAGCCTTTTACTTTTAAAGACTTACCAATTTTTGAAATTGCATCATCTTTTTTTTCTTCTAGATCATCAAAATCAATAGTAATTTCAATTGACGACTCAAAGTCACCAATTTTTTTAACTTTATATTTCATTTATCTCCTATAAATTAAGGGTGACCGACGGGATTCGAACCCGCGACCTCCTGGACCACAACCAGGCGCTCTAACCAACTGAGCTACGATCACCACGGCGCTCTCGGTAGGACTCGAACCTACAACCTACAGATTAGAAGTCTGTTGCTCTATCCATTTGAGCTACGAGAGCTCTGCCAGAGCGGGTGAAGGGAATCGAACCCTCATAGCCAGCTTGGAAGGCTGGAGCTTTGCCATTAAGCTACACCCGCAGGGATGTCGGGCTGGTGAGATTCGAACTCACGACCTCTTGGTCCCAAACCAAGCGCTCTAGCCAAACTGAGCCACAGCCCGCAACTTAATTATTTTTCTATGTTAACTGATTTTATTAAACAATAAATAGAAAAAATTTATACTTAACTATCATAATCTAAGTTATTCTTTAAAAGGGGTCGCTAGCTCAATTTGGCAGAGCATCGGACTCTTAATCCGCAGGTTCGGGGTTCAAGTCCCCGGCGACCCACGCAACATTTTAGCGGATGTGGCGGAACTGGTAGACGCGCTGGATTTAGGATCCAGTGAGCTTTGCTCGTGGAGGTTCGACTCCTCTCATCCGCACTTTATTTTTAATATTTACTTTAATGGAGCTTCAACAACGAGTTCTGTTGAATTTGCGGAAGCATAAACTTTTCCACTTTTATCATATAATGAACCATTCACAAATATAACTTTTCTTCCAACTTTTTCAATTGTTGCTGTAGCTGTGAGTTCTCCAGTTGAAACGGTGATTGGCCTCAAATAACTTATTCTAATATCTGTTGTCATAGTCAAAAAACCTTTATCAAGTTGGCAATTTGCTGAAATGCTGTTGCAAGAATCTAAAATTGTGGCTGCTAATCCGCCGTGTACGGTCCCAAGTGGATTGTAATGAAATTCTTGAGGAATAATATAAAATGATACTTGCCCTTTATCGTCTACAGATATACTTGAAAAATCCATAAGAGAACCTATGGGTACATTATCAATTGGAAGATTTGAAAAAAAATCTCTTCTATCTTTTTTGTCTAAACTAATTAATTTTTGGACAGCATCTTCTGGAAGATGCCATGAAAAGGTTCTCTCATTCATCGTCAGAATCTGAAGCTCTAGTTTGAAGCTCTGAAACAATATCAGCATTTGCTAATGTTGTTACATCACCTAATTTTCTTTCTTCTGAAATGTCTTTAAGTAATCTTCTCATAATTTTGCCACTTCTAGTTTTTGGCAGGTCAGCAGTAATAACTATACTTTTTGGTTTTGCAATCGGACCAATTTTGTCACTTACATGCTGTCTAAGTTCCGCAATTAAATTTTCGTTACCTTCCTCAGTACCAATTAAAGATACAAAGGCAGCAATTGCTTCACCGGTAATTTCATCACTTCGACCAATAACTGCTGCCTCAGCAACAGCATTATGTGAAACTAACGCACTTTCAACTTCCGCAGTAGATATTCTGTGCCCAGATATATTCATTACGTCATCAACACGACCTAAAAGCCATATATAACCCTCTTCATCATATTTTGCTCCATCACCAGCAAAATATAAACCTTTATGTTGAGACCAATATGTATCAATATACCTTTCGTCATCTCCATATACTGTTCGAAGCATTGATGGCCACGGAGATTTGATTGCTAAAAATCCACCTTCTCCTTTACCCACTTCATTTCCATCATTGTCAATAATTACAGATTCGATACCAGGTAAAGGACCACAGGCAGATCCTGGTTTAGTGCTTGTTACGCCTGGCAAAGGTGAAATCATAATTGAACCTGTTTCTGTCTGCCACCAAGTATCAACAATTGCACAATTTTCTTTACCAATATTTTCGTGGTACCACATCCAGGCTTCAGGATTAATTGGCTCCCCAACAGTGCCAAGTATTCTCAATGAACTTAAATCGTGGGCTTGCGGATGCTCAACTCCCCATTTCATAAATGCTCTAATTGCCGTTGGTGCAGTATAAAAAATATTAACTTTGTATTTTTCAATTATGCTCCACAACCTTTTTTCATCAGGAGCATTCGGTGCGCCTTCGTACATTACACTTGTTGCTTTATTTGCTAAAGGTCCATAAACAATATAACTATGACCCGTTACCCAGCCACAATCTGCAGCACACCAATAAATATCATCCTCTTTAACATCAAATACCTCATGGTGAGTAGTTGTAACTCCAGTGAGATAACCGGCCTGTGTATGTACAATACCTTTAGGTTTAGCTGTTGTTCCTGATGTATATAAAATGTATAACAAATCTTCAGCGTTCATGACTTCAGGCTCACATTCAGAAGATTGTTTTTCTGTTATTTCGTGATACCAGTGATCCCTACCATCAGCCATATTTATTTCTTGTTCTGTTCGTCTTACAACTATTACATTTTCAACATAGTCTGTTAAATCAAGTGAACCATCGACATTGTCTTTAAGTGGAACTATATCCCCTCTTCTCCATGCTCCATCAGCTGTAATAACAGTCTTTGCCTTTGCGTCATTAATCCTGTCAGCAAGTGCTTCCGAAGAAAAACCTCCAAACACAACTGAATGAACTGCACCAATTCTTGCACATGCCAACATTGAAACAACAATCTCTGGGGTCATGCCTAAATAAATTGCTACCCTATCACCTTTTTGAACTCCAAGTTGTTTTAATGCATTAGATAACTTACAGACTCTTTCATAAAGATCTTGATAAGTTATTTCTTGGGTATCTCCAGGTTCACCTTCCCAATAAAAAGCTACTCTATCTGAATCAGTTTCTAGATGGCGGTCTAAACAGTTATAAGATAAATTAAGCTCTCCATCTTTAAACCATTTAAAAAAAGGAGGGTTTGAATCATCTAAAACTTCTGTTGGTTCTTTATACCAAGAGATTCTTGTTAAAGCTTGCTTCTGCCAAAATTCTAAGCGATTTTTATCTGCATCTTCGTACCATGAAGATGTTGCGTTTGCGTTTTCTTTGAGTTCTTTCGAAGGAGGGAATTTTCGTTCTTCTTTAAGTAAATTTTCGATTTTTTCATTCATATTTATATCCCCTTAAAATAGTATATATATCAAAGAAGTGAAAAATCTACTTAAGAAGTCATAAAATAATAATTAAAACCATCACACAAAGCATTCCATGAAGCATTGATTATGTTTTCATGAACTCCGATAGTACTCCATTTCTTATTGGAATCTGTAAATTCAATCAAGACCCTTGTTTTAGCTTCAGTTCCATCTGAAGAATCTATAATTCTAACTTTGTAATCAATAAGCTTGATTTCATTTACTCTTGAATAATCATTTTCTAAAGCAGATTTCAAAGCTTTGCTCAAAGCATCAACTGGGCCGACTCCTTCTCCAGTTTTAACGTATCTATTTTCATCCACAATAATTTTACAAACTGCTTCTGAAACAACATTTTCAGAATTTCGTCTTTCAGAAAATACCCTAAAGCTTTCAAATTTGAAAAAGTTGGGTTCAATATTCTTGAGTTTGTTCATCAATATAAATAACGATCCATCAGCTGCTTCAAATTGATATCCCATATGTTCAAGATTTTGCACTTCTTCAATTAATTTTTTGGCATCATCATTATTAAATTCCAAACCAAATTCCTCTGCTTTTGTTAGAACACTAGCTCTACCAGCTAATTCAGATACTGTTGTTTTTGTAAAATTCCCTACTGCGGCTGAATCAATGTGTTCATAAAGTGAGCTATCTTTTGCCATTCCAGATGCATGTAATCCTGCTTTATGTGTAAAAGCTGAGGAACCTACATAAGGATGACGTGAATCAATCGCTACATTTACTAACTCAGCAATATGATTTGCTGTTTGAGTTAATTGGCCTAGTGAGTGTTCAGGAATCGTTTTATAGCCTTTCTTTAATGTTAAATTGGGGATTAAAGTACATAAATCAGCATTTCCTGTTCTTTCACCATACCCATTAATGGTTCCTTGTACATGATTTACACCTAAATCAACTGCAACCATTGAATTAGCTACTGCACAACCATTGTCGTTTTGGAAGTGTACGCCAAAGTTTGCTTTTGGATATTTTGAAATTATTTCTGAAATTATCTCATGGACTTCACTTGGAAGAGTTCCACCGTTTGTGTCACAAAATACAAAACATTCTACTTTTGTAGAAATTACAGCATCTAATATTCTTAAACTTGTTTCTGGATCTTCTTTGTAACCGTCAAAAAAATGTTCTGCATCAAAAAATACTTTCTTTTTATGTTGTACTAAATAATTGATTGTATCTACTGCCATCTCAATTGCTTCATCGACAGTAGCTTGTATAGCTTTTGTAATATGTAGTTTTGAAGACTTTCCCACTATGCATACATATTCTGTATCTGCATCAAGTAATGCTTGTACTTGAGGGTCTTTGTCAGCGCTCAAACTAAGNTTTCTTGTTGACCCAAAGCTAACAAGTTTTGCATTAGCAAGATTAAGTTCTGATTTTGCTTTTTTGAAAAACTCCTCTTCTTTNGGAGAAGCACCAGGCCAACCACCTTCAATAAAAGATACTCCAAGATTATCTAATAATTTTGCAATTTCGAGTTTATCTTTTACAGAAGGTGAAATTCCTTCTTGTTGAAAGCCGTCTCTTAAAGTTGTATCAAATATATCAATTTTCATAGTCTAAAAAAAAACCCTTGCCATGCAAGGGTAACAACGTTGTAAACGCTGCTCCTAAATAATAATTATAATTTTTTTCATTGAGACAATATTACTTCTTTTTGACAGATTGTCTAACAAAATAAATTATTAGACCAAAAATTGCTAATAGTGCAGCAATTAGCTCTGGCGTAAAGATTGGTTTAGTTCTTGTGACCAACTTAAAAGTTTTTACTGAAAGACCATCGTTTTCAAAAATAATTGTATTATCTACTATTTCGCTAATTTGAGGATCTGTAATATTACCCGGAACAACAATTGATAATTGGCCATCGAATATTCTTTTAAACCCCTCTAAGTTTTCCTCATCTGTTACAAAAATTTCTGCAAACTTGCCTGTAATTCCAAAATCACGTTCACTTTTATCAAATCGAATTTCCTGAATTGGTAACAATAGTAAAGCNGTATTTTCCTCAGACTTTAATTGTTCAAACTGTAATAGCAACTCGTCTGTGTCTTCAAAATCATTTCGAATAAGAATTCCCAAATAGTTTCCTTCTTGATAAACACTTGAACCAAAACCTTCTGGAAGATTTGACAGTATTGCATCTAGACCTCCAATTGAAGATTGCCCNGTCTCAACAGCATACATTTGTGCTTCTTGATCTATCAATACTGCTATTGAGTAACTTCCCGATAAGTCTTCTTTGAAANAGATTTCCATGTCCCACTTAACTTCACATGCAGAANATACAAGAAAAACAAATAGAAATTTTAATAATGTTTTATATTTCATTTAANAACTCAACCATCTTAATTGTNGCATTTTTTCTATGACTAATCTTAGATTTTTCTTCTAANGTNATTTCAGCAAGAGTTTTACCATTTACTTCAAATATAGGATCATAACCAAAACCATTTTCGCCTCTCGGGGAGGATAAAATGCTACCATTTAGTTCTCCTAAGGTATACATAAATTCTTTACCATCGTAAAAACATAAAACTGTTTTGAAAGTTGCTAATCTATTTGAATTATTTTGGAGCAAATCTAATAATTTATCATTATTTTTTTTATCATTTGCATCTTCTCCTGAAAAACGGGCTGAATGAACACCGGGAGCACCATTAAGTGCATCTACAAAAAGACCCGAGTCATCTGCAATTACTGGTAAATCATAAAACTCAAAGTACTCTAAGGCCTTCTTTTTAGCATTTTCTTTTATAGTTTCTTTATCCTCTATTACATTCAAATCTCTACTGGGAGACACCAAAGAATGTTTACTTGAATTTATTTNAAATATTGTAGATAATTCCTTTAACTTATTTTTATTTTGACTAGCTAGGATAATTTGCATTCTTATTAATTTTGTATCTTAAAAATCTCTTCAACACATTCTTTTGCAATATTAAATAAGCTATCAAGATTATCTTTTGAAAATGGTTTTCCTTCAGCTGTGCCTTGAATCTCCAAAATTTCAAAATTTTCATCTAATACNAGGTTTAGGTCAACCTCAGCATTTGAATCCTTTGCATAATCTAGGTCAGCTACTAGCTCCCCCTTTACAATACCAACAGAAATTGCTCCAACTTTGCTTGTTAATGGGTTTTGTACTAATTTATTTTCATTTACCATCTTTGTAAAAGTATCATTTAAAGCTATCCAAGCTCCGTTAATTGATGCCGTTCTAGTTCCACCATCTGCTTCAAGAACATCACAATCTACAGTAAAGGAATANCCATTAATTATTCCTAAATTACAAACAGCTCTAAGGGAACGGCCAATTAATCTTGAAATTTCTTTTGATCTTCCACTTTCGAATGATTTTCTAGATATTCTATTACCAGAAGAACCTGGAAGCATACTGTATTCAGCTGTAACCCAGCCTTTTTCTGAATTTGATAACCAATCAGGAACTCGGTCTGTAACTGAGACTGTAACCAACACTTTCGTGTTTCCAGACTCGTACAACACAGAATTTTCTGCTGAATTAATAAAATTTTTGGTAACTTTGATTTGTCTCATTATGGAGACATCCTTTCGATATTCCAACCTTCGGTGTTTTGAGTATAGCAAAATCTATCATGAGTTCTGTTTCTTCTACCTTGCCAGAACTCCCAATAATTTACTTCAATTTCAAAACCTCCCCAAAAATCTGGTCTTGGTACTTCTTGGTTTTCGAATTTTTTGTCTAACTCAGCTATTTTATTTGTTACTTCTTCTCTATTTTGGATAATAGAGCTTTGCTCTGAAGCCCATGCACTTAGCTGACCTCCCCTAGGTCTAGTTGAAAAATATTCATCAGAAATTGTTTTATCAGCTTTTTTTGCAATCCCTTGAAATCTCACTTGTCTGTGGATTTCTGCCCAATAGAATATTCCTGAAATATTTGGATTAGCAAGCATTTCAAGTGCTTTGGGACTCTCGTAATGAGTATGAAAAATTAACTTATCCTCAACAATATTTTTAAATAATACATAACGTGATCTTGGAAAATTATCAACGGATGTAGTCAAAACCATAGCGTTTGGCTCATAAATTTTTGTTTCAATTGCATCATCTAGCCAGTTTGTAAATTGTTGT
>JGI24820J26691_1000205_pt1 | contig 16985 bp, 14 predicted proteins | sample METZYME_5_50m_FD_26691 | JGI IMG/M metagenome (IMG submission 26691) | reverse complement strand
TTGTGTGATCCTTTTTGGTGGGCAAACTTGTCCATATGCGATAAATTTTTCCAAATTGAGAAAGTAAGTTGTTGTCGAATAGGCACCTCTCCCAAGCCGATTTTAAACATAACGTTTTTATCAGTTCCAATCCTCTTACTAATGCCTGGCGCCTCTCTCCAAAAGCTTTTCAATTTACTCCATCGTACAGTTGCTCGGGTCAAAACAGCAACAAACTCCTTCGGATTTTCTTTTTTGGGTATGAAAGGCTGTGCACCCGACCAGTAACCTCGAGAAGAAACTGGATTCATAAATATTGTAGAAGTATGTGAAGCTCGAGACATATATTTTTTAAAAAGGTCATCATTTCGAAGCGCGTTTCGAGCTGCGGTTTCATTTTCCCAGACGCAAAGCAGGCCATAAACACCAAAATTTGGGATAGGAGTAAAGCCTTCTCCAGTACCTGAGCCAAATAGCTTCCAGAATTCAAGGCCTTTTATTTTTTTCAAACGAAAACGCGCCTGGCCCATCATTAAAAAAGCCCAGATTTTGTCGGTTGCTTTCTCAAAGCGAAATAAATTTAAAGTCACAATTTGAATTTTGTGCCTCCGCTTGGGCTATTGCTAGTGGGCATAGGTACAGTCAAGCATAAAATACTTTTATTGTAAAATAAAATAGACACCTATAATGTATAAATAATATGACATATTCCTATAAACCCATCGTACCAGATACTGAATTAATTGATTCAGATAAGCCTAGACAGAAAGCTGTTGTTATCGGTGCTGGGTTGGGTGGCTTGTCGGCAGCCATGCGGTTGGGTTCAAAAGGCTATAAAGTACAAATTATTGATAAGTTAGATAGACTTGGAGGTCGAGCCTCATCCATTTTTGAAAATGGTTATAGGTTTGATCTTGGTCCTACAATTCTCACTGTCCCAGAAGTTTTTAAAAAGCTTTGGCAAGATTGTGGATATGTATTTGAAAATGATGTGACACTCGAAGCTTTAGATCCATTTTATGAAATTCGATGGCAAGACGGAACAAATTTTCGAGTTTTTAAAAACGAAAAGGATATGTTTGCTGAAGTAAAAAGCAAATTTCCTCAAGATTATGACGGTTATATAAAATTTTTAAAAGATTGTGAAAAACGGTATCTTTTTGGTTTTGAGGGCTTGGGTAGAAAGCCGATGAATAAACTTTGGGATTTGCTTAAGGAAATTCCGGGATTTGTTCGGCTTAGAGCTGATAAATCCGTATACAGCCATGCGGCATCGCGGGTAAAAGATCCAAGATTTAGAATGGCATTATCGTTCCATCCTCTTTTTATCGGTGGAGATCCCCGGCGTGTTACCTCTATGTACATTCTAGTAAGCCATCTAGAAAAAGCTTTTGGCGTTCATTATGTTCAGGGAGGGGTCCAAGCATTAGCAGATGCTATGGGATCTGTTGTAAAACGTCAGGGGGGAGGCGTTTTTCTTAATCAGTGTGTACAGGAGATCTTAATCGACAAAGGTAAGGCTTCGGGAGTGAAATTATCAGATGGTCGTACAATTAAATCAGACCTCGTTGTATCAAACGCCGATCCAGGTTGGACTTACAAAAATCTAGTAAAATCATCAAAAACTCGTTGGACAAATAAAAAATTATTTCAATCAAAATGGTCAATGGGTTTATTTGTTTGGTATTTTGGAACTAAAGGCACAAGAAACTACTGGAAAGATGTAGGTCATCACACAATCATAAACGGACCTCGTTATAGGGGTTTATTAAAAGATATTTTTGATAAAAAATTTCTAGCCGAAGATATGTCTATTTATCTCCACCGCCCATCCTGTACCGATAAAACAGTTGCTCCCGATGGATCAGACACATTTTATGCTCTTTCGCCAGTACCTAATCTTAAAACCAATAATCCAGTAAATTGGGAAGAGATGGGAACAATATATAAGGGAAAACTTAAAAAAGTACTGAATGATATCATCCCAGGTTTTTCCGAAACGATCGAAACTGAGTTCATTTTGAATCCTGAAGATTTCCTTTCGAGATATCTTAGCCCTTATGGTGCAGGTTTTTCTCTTGAGCCAAGAATTTTCCAGTCAGCTTGGTTTCGACCACACAATGTTAGTGAAGAGGTTGAAAANCTATATCTAGTAGGTGCCGGGACCCATCCAGGAGCGGGAATTCCAAGTGTTGTCACGTCTGCTGAGGTTATGGCAAAGTTAATACCCGATGTATCGACCGTGAGGACGAAATTATGAAGACCAAAGAAAGTGATATTGAGTACTGTAAAAAGGCAATTCTACATGGTTCTTTATCTTTCCACGCTGCATCATTGGCCTTGCCCGAGTCAGTTAGAACACCGTGTCTAGCCCTCTATGCTTTTTGTCGCCTTGCCGATGATGAAGTGGATTTGAAAGAAGATAAGTCAGCGTCAATTTATGATTTGGTTCAAAGATTAGATTTAGTCTACACGGGCACACCACGAAACCATCCCATGGACCGTGCCTTTGCAAATATGGTAGAGAAGTTTGATATGCCAAGAGCGCTTCCAGAAGCGTTATTCGAAGGGTTTGTATGGGATGCTATGTCGAAACAATATAAAACTTTTGATGATTTAATATCTTATTCTGCCAGAGTTGCATCATCGGTTGGAGTAATGCTTTGCGTAATTATGGGTGAAAGAAGGGCTGAAGTTCTCTCACGTGCATGTGATCTTGGTGTGGCTATGCAACTGACAAACATAGCTAGGGATATAGGTGAGGATGCCAAAGAGGGCCGTCTTTATATTCCNCATGATTGGTTTCAAGAAGAGGGTATAGATCCAGAGGAGTTTTTAAGCAAACCAGATAAGTCTGAAAGTACAGTTGCATTCACAAAGAGATTGTTGGGTAAAGCTGAAACTCTTTATCATCGGTCAGAGGCNGGGATTGCTTATCTNCCTCCAAAAGTNAGGCCTGCAATGTTCGCAGCTAGACATATTTATTCTGCCATTGGAAATGAAATTAAAAATAATAACTATGATAACATCAATGTTCGAGCAAGAACTAATAAGTTTACTAAAACCAAGCTTTTGATGTTTTCGGTGGTAGAGTCGCTAGCCAGTATGATGCTACCAGCTCCGGCAACGGTATTCGCAGAACCATTAAATCAAACAAAATTCCTNGTAGAAGCTGCTAAACTTCAGCAAGCTCACGAGATTAACTGGAGCAGTCGATTTTTATCAGTTTTAGAGCAATTGAAGGCTCACGATCGAAAAAAAATCACTGCTTAAGAAAAAATTTAGTCAAAATTNTTTTGATATTTAGTAATTGAATATANTTAAANTTCGTTGAAGAAGTTTAATTTTTCATAATCAAATTCAACACCTATTCCCGGCTTATTTGGGGCTANAGCTAACTTGTTTTCAAGTTTGAGAGGACGAAATGTATATTTGTCTATTGGAAAAGAATGTACCTCAAGCCACCCTGCATTAGGTTGAGCGGCTACTAAACTAACGTGAAGTTCCTGCATACCATGGCTACATATCGAAACACCATATTTTCTGGACATTTCCGCCACACGCAACCATGCAGTAATTCCACCACAATTTGATGCGTCAGGTTGAATAAACTTGAGATCTGACATTTCAAATGCGTGTAAAAATTCCTGTTCTGTATGCAAGTTTTCACCCATTGCTAAAGGTATGTTGATAAATTTTGAAACTTTGGCATACCCACTAAAGTCATCGGGAACGATTGGCTCTTCGAACCAATAAATGTCTTGATCCTCAAAACTTTTACCGGCGTTTATTGCATCATTTACTGTGTAAGAATAATTCGCATCGATCATAAATGTTGTTTTTGGGCCAATGGTTTCGCGAACAGCTTTCACTCTTGATACGTCTGTTGAAAGTTCTGGATGCCCAACTTTTATTTTTACCGCGTTAAAACCTTCTTCAATGTAAGACTCTACGCTCTCAATTAACTTTTTTTCACTATATCCAAGATCTATTCCACCCCTGTAGGCTTTGCAGAAAAAATCATTTGCTCCAGCCATATTTACTAAAGATTTTTTGTTTTTCTTCCCCGTAAGTCCCAAAGTGCAATGTCAACGGCTGAAATGGCAAAACTAGATACTCCTCCTCTGCCTACATAGTGCAAGTACCACTGCATCTCTTCATAAATTTCTTCTACTTTTTCAGACTGCTTACCCTGAACAAATAGCGCTAAATCCTCTGTGAGCATCGAAAATATGGCTTTCCCCCCTCGGCCGCCAGTATAAGTGTAACCAGTTCCAAATTCGCCCTCTTCATCAAAAACTTGAGTGACTATCAATTCAAAGTGGGAATGGTTTCCATGCTTTGCATCGATTAGAACTTCATCGAGAGGTAATCTATAATAATGGGTTTTTAACTTTTGTATTTTCGCCATTATTAAATATTCAATTTTGAACATTCAGGTACAGGTGTGAAAACTTTGCCTGACTTAAAATAAGATAATAGGTTATCGCAGGTCAAATCTCCCATAGCCTCGCGTGTTTGCGCAGTTGCGCTACCGATATGTGGAGTGAGGACAACATTTGTCATATTCTTAAGTTCAATTGGTATAAAAGGTTCTTTTTCAAAAACATCCAAGCCAGCCGCCCCCAAAGTGCCTTTTTGGAGAGCGTCAACCAAAGCCCTTTCATCGACAACGCTTCCGCGAGATACATTTATCAAGGTTCCCGATTTTCCAAGGGCTTCTAAAACGGATTCATCTACCAAGTTTCGCGTTGCGTTTCCACCAGGCGTTATAACGAATAAAACATCAACATTTTCAGCCAATTTCTTTGGCGAAGCATGAAAGTGGTAGTTATTATTTTTTTGTGATCGTGAGTGGTAATGGATCTCTGCCTCGAAAGCTTTCACACGCTTTGCGATAGTTTCGCCTATTCTACCTAGACCCAAAATACCAACTTTTTGATTTTGTACACTTCTAGAAAGTGGAAATGACCCTTCTTTTTCCCAGTTTCCTTGCCTTGCCCATCTATCGGCTGGAATAAGTTGTCTGTAAACAGCTAACCAGAGCATAATTGCAGTGTCTGCAACTTCATCATTCAAAACATCTGGAGTGTGAGTAACCAATATTTTTTTAGATGCTGCAAAATCAGCATCAATTTCGTCATAACCAACTCCATAGCTTGAGACGATTTCTAAGTTTGGAAGTCGTTCCATCAAATTGTCAGGAACACCCCAGTGCCCATCAGTAAGTACGCAAACTATCTCTTTTGCGTTCCGAGAAATCATTTTTTCTTTGTTTTGAAATTTGAAGTATTCGATAATATCAAAGTTACCTGAAAGCCGATCAGACATTCTGGAAGTTATGTTGCCTATCTGCAAAAGTTTACGTTTAGGCATCCTGGAGAACTACTTGCCTTTGTTTTCCTAATCCCTCAACCCAAACTTCCATTACATCACCTTCTTTTAAATATACTGGCTCTGGTTTCATTCCCATTCCAACTCCTGGCGGTGTACCAGTGGAAATTACGTCACCTGGGTGTAAAGTAAAAAGTGTTGATAGATGAGAAATAATCTGTGAAACGGTAAAAATCATAGTTTTTGTATTGCCTGTTTGCATCCGCTTTCCATTAACGTCCAACCACATATCCAGATTTTGAGGATCAGAAATCTCATCTTTTGTAACTAAGTAAGGTCCAGTTGGCCCAAAGGTGTCACAGGATTTCCCTTTGGTCCATTGCCCTGTCAATTTCGCTTGAAAATGCCTTTCGCTTACATCATTACAGACGCAATATCCTGCAACATAATCTAGAGCATCTTCTTCAGAAACGTATTTAGCGGTTTCGCCGATTACAACTCCGAGTTCAACTTCCCAATCTGTATTAGTAGATCCCCGAGGCATAATAACATCATCATTTGGCCCGACGATTGCTGAATTAGCTTTCATAAATAAGATAGGGTGCTCAGGAATATCTGCACCTGTCTCAGCGGCATGGTCTGCGTAGTTTAAGCCGATGCACATAAATTTTCCTATACCAGAAACACAAGTTCCTAGTCTTGGCTGCCCTTCAACAAGTGGAAGGTTTGAATGATTTATTTCCTTTAGCTTAGTAATCGAACTTAGATTTAACACAGATCCCGATATATCTTCGACGTAACCAGAGAGGTCCCTAATCTGCCCATCTTCATCTAATATACCTGGTCGCTCTTTCCCTAATTCTCCATAACGTAAGAGTTTCATTTTCTACTCCTTTTAATGGTTGTCGCGCGGCAAATGATGCGCTGCTATGTTTCTATGTTTGTCGGCGCCTTTTAATGTCATTCCTTGACTAAAAGGACTAACCTTTTCTCTAAATATATCTTGCCATGGGGTTTGACTTTTGGGTTTCAAGAAAGAGTCATCTAGTTTCTCTTTTCTTGTTTTTAATTCAATATCATCAATTAAGACATCTACTGTGAACTTATTCAGGTCAACTCGGATCATATCGTTATTTTTGAGCAGCGCTAAACCTCCCCCGTCGGCGGCTTCCGGAGATGCATTGAGAATTGATGGTGAACCAGAAGTACCCGACTGACGCCCATCTCCTATACAAGGCAATGAATGAACGCCTTTTTCCAATAAATACGACGGCGGCCGCATATTTACCACTTCAGCGCCACCAGGATATCCTATTGGGCCTGCCCCCCGCATTATTAAAACGCAGTTTTCGTCGATATTTAGACAAGGATCATCTATAGTTTCGTGAAATTCCTCCGGACCGGTGAAAACAATAGCGCGCCCCTCAAAAGCATTGGGATCTTTAGGGTTAGATAAATACCTTTGTCTGAATTCCTCGCTGATAACACTTGTTTTCATGATAGCGCTGTCGAATAGGTTGCCCTTCATATTTATGAAACCAGCATTTGCAAGCATTGGAGCCTCAATTGGCTTGATAACATCCTTGTTTATAGTCTCTGTGTTGTAACAATTTTCACCAATAGATTTACCGTTTACAGTTATTGCACTGGGATAAGGCAGCAAATTCTTTGATAAAAGCTGATTTACAACTGCTGGCACGCCTCCAGCGCGATGATAGTCTTCTCCCAAATATTCACCGGCTGGTTGTAAATTAACTAACAGTGGTATGTTGAGACCAATTTTTTGCCAGTCATCGTTGTTTAATTCTATGCCTAAATGTTTTGCAATGCCATTCAAGTGAATAGGGGCATTCGTTGAGCCCCCAATTGCAGAGTTTACCACAATAGCATTCTCAAAAGCCTCGCGCGTCATAATATTAGCAGGTTTGAGGTCCTCAAAAACCATTTCTACGATTCTTTTGCCAGTTTTATAGGCCATTTGTCCTCGTTCACGATAGGGAGCTGGAATAGCGGCTGATCCAGGTAGTTGCATGCCCAACGCTTCTGCAAGTGAATTCATGGTTGTGGCTGTACCCATGGTATTGCAGTAACCAGTCGAGGGCGCAGAAGATGCGACCAGCTCCATAAAACCATCGTCATCAATCTCACCAGTTGCCAGCAGCTCGCGTGCTTTCCAGACGATTGTTCCAGACCCAGTTCTTTCACCTCTATAATATCCGTTAAGCATCGGTCCAACAGATAAAGCTATTGCTGGAATATTAACTGTCGCTGCTGCCATAAGAAGAGCAGGCGTTGTCTTATCGCACCCAATATTCAAAACAACCCCATCAATAGGATATCCAAAAAGAGTTTCTACCAGTGAAAGGTATGCCAGGTTTCTATCCAACATGGCCGTTGGTCTTTTTCCTGTCTCTTGTATTGGGTGTACAGGAATTTCCATTACCGTTCCGCCTGCAGCATTAATACCATCTCTTACTCTTTTAGATAACTCTATGTGGTGCCGATTGCATGGGCTGAGATCACTGCCCGTTTGCGCAATCCCAATTATTGGTCGGTCAGACTGTAATTCCTCTCTAGTAAGCCCGTAATTGAGATAGCGTTCCAAATACAAAGCTGTCATTTCTCTATCATCAGGGTTATCAAACCATTGACGCGATCGGAGCATTTTATTTTTCATTTTTTATTCCCGATTAATTAGACCAGCCGCCATCAATCACATGGGCATGACCGGTCGTAAAGTTACTCTCATCTGAACCTAAGTAAACGGCCAGTGCTGCTATTTCTTCTGCAAACCCTATACGTCCCATAGGCTGCCGTGCTATAAAATCTTTCATTGCTTTATTATAATCGCCAGTTGCCTCTAAGCGCTGATGTAATGAAGGGCTATCAACAGTCCCTGGACAGATGCAATTGCATCTGATGCCTTGGGTTATGTAATCAGTGGCCACTGCTTTCGTTAAGCCTATTACTGCAGCTTTGGTAGTACCATAAACCAAGCGATTTGGAGCGCCTTTGATCGAAGATGCTACCGAGGACATGTTTATGATTGAACCAGATCCGCGCTTTATCATGCCAGGAAGTACTGCCCGAATAGTTTTGAACATTGAAGAAACATTCAGTTCCCATGCTTCATCCCATTCTTTAGAAGTAGCCTCTAGGATCGTCCCATTATGGACAAATCCGGCACAGTTAAATAAAATTTCAGGCGTTGACCGTTTAACACCTTCGTCAATTGAGCTTTTGCTCAAAACATCTAATTCAAATATCTCCAAAGTTCCCACGTCTTTTGCTTCGTCACATAGCTCTTTCAAAGTCTTCGCATTTACATCTGTTGCAAAAACATGAGCACCTTCAGCAGCCATTGCTAAAGCAGTTGCTTTTCCAATTCCTTGTCCAGCTGCAGTGACTAACGCACGTTTACCATTTAGGCGTTTTGTCATTTTTATTCCCCAAGAATTTTAATGGCTAAAGGCCAACTCAATTTTTCCACAACACAAATAATTCAGTGAAGTGCTTAGTTTCAGAAAACAGTAGCAATGGCTTTGAGTGGTGCCAAGACTTAAGTATGAAATATTTAATATAATTTTTAAAAATTTAAAATTTGATAGAGTTAAAAATAAATTTTAGACTTCACATTGGTTAAAAATGAAAAATAATAAGGTTAAGTTTTACATGAAAATTGCATTTTTAGGTACTGGATTAATGGGCGGCCCAATGGCTAAAAATTTAGCACTTCAGGGCTTTAAAGTATCGGCTTGGAATAGAACACCGTCAAAATCAGAGGTTCTCAAAAAATTTGATGTAGATGTGAAAACATCGATTTCTGAAGCAGTTAAAAATGCTGACGTCATTGTTTCAATGCTTTCTGACGGTGATGCCAGTCACGAGGTTCAAAATGATGAAAATCTACGAGCAAATTTGTCACCAAAATGTACTTGGATAGAAATGGGCTCAATAAAGCCAGATGAATCTAGAGCTCATTCGAAGAATTTTGAAAAGATAAACGTTAAGTATTTGGACGCCCCTGTGTCGGGTGGCACTAAAGGTGCTGAACTTGGTTCACTTGCAATCATGGTAGGGGGCGATCGGGCAGTATTCACAAAAGTTGAAGATGTTTTCAAACCACTAGGCCGAGCTGTTTTTGTTGGACCAACTGGTTCTGGGCAATTAGCTAAATTGGCAAATCAAGCTATTGTTGCGATTACAATAGGAGCGGTAGCCGAGGCTACTTTATTACTGGAAGAAGGAGGGGCTGATGTTGCTGCCGTTCGAAATGCTTTACTTGGCGGTTTTGCAGATAGCACAATCTTACAACAACACGGGAAAAGAATGAATGAAAGAAATTTTGAACCAGGTGGCCCAAGCCGTTTGCATCTAAAAGACCTGACAAATATTTTAGAGCAAGCGAAAGCTCTGGATATTGATCTGCCGTTTTCTACGTCTGCGTACCATCGATATACTAGATTAGTTAATTCTTTGAATGGTTCGGAGCTAGATCATTCAGCTTTGTTTTTAGAATTACTTAATATGAACGGGAGAAAAATATGACGTCGATTTTAATAATCGGTGGCGGAGGCATGATTGGCCAAAAGCTTGCTGCTTCATTTGGCAAAAACGAGAAAGTATCGCTTCTTGATGTAGCCTTTCCAGAAAAAAGTGATTTGAATGCTACAAGGATTTACGGATCTATCCGTGATGCCAAAATTATGGAGAAAATGCTGAATAGCCTTCCAAAGACAATTTTTTTTCTAGCATCAGTTGTTTCGGGAGAAGCTGAAGAAAATTTTTTAAAAGGCTGGGATGTAAATGTACAAGCTTTTTGGGGTTTTCTTAACAATATCAAGAAACTTCACGTGCAATCTGAGGGGCAGTATAAACCCAAGGTCATCTTCACTTCTTCAATAGCTGTATTTGGCTCACCTTTCCCAGAAAAAATACCTGACAACTTTCTTTCAGCCCCTCGAACCTCATACGGGGCTCAAAAAGTTTGCTGTGAATTGATGTTGAATGACTTCATAAGGAAAGGCTTTTGCGAAGGTTTGGCTATTCGTTTACCGACAATATGTGTTCGACCTGGCAAGCCTAACTTAGCTGCCTCTTCGTTCTTCTCTGGAATAATTAGGGAACCACTAAATGGCTTGAAAGCCAATTTGCCAGTATCTACAGATGTTCGGCACTGGCACGCATCTCCACGGTCAGCAGTTGGATTTCTCAGGCATGCTGAAAGTTTAAAACAGGGTGTTTTGACTTTTAATAGTGCCTTAAATATGCCTGGGTTAAGCTGCACAGTAGAAGAACAAATCGAAGCTCTTCGGGCACTTGCAGGAAATGATGTTGTTAATCTGATCAAATTTAAGCCCGATGAAAAAATTATTGAAATCGTTAAGGGATGGCCGCAAAATTTTGATACGCAAAAAGCTGAAATACTTGGTTTTAAAGCAGAGAAATCATTCGAGGAAATCATTCAAATTTTTATTGAAGACGAGTTAAAAACAAATGTGTACAAAAATTAATCTAAAAACTTTTCGATTTCTTTACTTTAACTTTTTTGCTGAATTTGAATAATTATAATTGTTCCCATTAATCGACTACATTTTTTTACAATTCTATTATTTTTCCCTTGCCAGATGATTATATCTAGGTAGGTTCGAGGGAAGGTCATTTAATTAGATGGGCCGATAAATTAAAGGGAGGACTCTAATGAGTTTAGTAAAAACTGTAGCGACAGCTATTGGCGCAACGGCGCTTATGGCAACATCAGCATTTGCTGATGGCCATGCTTCAACAAATCTGCGTATTCAAACGCACTATGCACCCGAAACTGTTTCAGGAAAATTAGCGGCCCAATATGTCGCTGATATTGAGAGTATGTCAAATGGTGAAATTTCAGTGGAAATGTTTTATTCATCGTCTGTTGTAAAATCAGTTGAAACATTTGATGCGGCTGCAACAGGAATTCTAGACTGCGATATGACAGGTGGTGGTTATCAAACCGGTAAAAACCCAGCTTTCCAATTTGTTGGTGACATCATGGGTGGATATGCGACGCCGTATCAACAGCTAAGCTGGTTGTACAGCGGTGGTTTGGAAGATGCTCAAGCATTGTACAACAAATACGACATGCAACTAATTGGTTGGTGGGTTTATGGTCAGGAAAGCTTGGCTTCGTCTAGACCATTGCCAGGTCCAGAAGCTCTCAAAGATTTTAAATTCCGTTCACCACCCGGTATGGAAACAAAAATATTTGAAAAACTAGGTGCTAAGCCAATTGTTATGGATTTCACTGAGATTTTTACAGCTCTTGAAACTGGTATCATCGATGGTGCGGACGCTTCAGGTTTAGCAAATAACGTGGGTCTTGGACTTTATGATCTGGTGAAGCATGCTAACTTCCCAGGCTTTCATTCTATGCCATCGGATCATTTAGCATGTAACAAGGCTGTCTGGGATGCAATGCCTGAACATCATAGAACTATCATGTCAGTTGCAATGGAAGCTCTTGCGCTAAGAACAGCATTGACCTTTGAAACAAAGAATGCAGAGGCTGCAGCGCAACTAAAAGCTGAAGGTGTAACTCTTTGGCAGTGGTCTGAGGAAGACTTGCAGACGTTCCGTGACGCAGCTCAAGCTACATGGCCAGAATTTGCAACAACTCCAGAAGCAAAAGCTTTGGTAGCGAGCCACATTGCTTATTTAAGTCAACTTGGTCTCGTAAAATAGTTTGCGATAATTAAAGACAAGCCCAAATACTGGGCTTGTCTGCTTTCGTTCAATAGGTTTAAAAAATGAATACTTCTGAAAGCGCTTTCACTCAATGGGTGTACCCATTACTATTCATTGGTTGCGCGGGCTGGATAATTTGGCACGGGGCTTCTTTTATCATGGCCTTTGGTGGATATACTGATGCTCTGGCTGCGCGATATCGACAGATAAACTTTTTGGATTATGCAGCATTAATTGGATTGCCAATCTTTTTTATACTTGGAATTTTAAATGTAAAACGCGCGCAGATGGAGATCGAAGATTATTCTTCTCTAGATCAAGTCGCTATGTTCATCGGCAGAGTAACTATGCTGCTCATTGCATTGGTTGTCGGCGTTATGATGTATGAAGTTATTTTAAGATATGTCTTTGAACGTCCAACATTATGGGCGAATGAACTATCTTTGTGGATGGCTGGATTTGTTTTTATTTTAGCAGGGTTCTACGCGATGCAGCAGAGAAGTCATATCCGTATTTTTCTTCTTTACGATATGTTGCCCCGTAATCTTCAAAGAACATGTGATACGGTGTCGACATTTTTAATTCTTTTGTTTGCTTTTTTTCTAGTCTATGGCGGCTATGGAGAGGCAAAAGCTAANTTATTGCGATGGGAAACCTTTGGCACTGTATTTGACCCACCTATCCCTGCAACGTTAAAGCCGCTTGTTTTGTTGGTGGTATGTTTAGTCGCACTCCAGGCTTTACTTAATCTGATTAAGGATTGGAACAAAGAGCCAGAGATACATACTGCAGCGGATGACATTGATCAGGACGAAATTGAAAGACTCAAAAAATCAGTCGGAGACAATTAATGGACATTGGAACTATATCACTAGTCNTGCTTTTAGGGCTAATGTTGTTGTTGGCAATTGGTATGCCGCTTGGCATGGCCTCGGCTATTTTAGCAGTGCTTGTTTTGGTAATGAAGTTTGAGCCAATGCTTCTTTTAGATCCAACTACTTTTGGAGACGGTTTNCTAACCCGCAAATTTGGAACGGGGCCTTTGAATATATTAGCTCAAAAAATATATGGACTCCTGACGGATTATGTCCTTATTTCAGTGCCGCTTTTTATTTTCATGGCTGCTTTATTAGAGAGATCGGGTATCGCCAAGGATATGTATGCTTCACTGAACGTATGGTTGTCCAGTGTTAGAGGCGGTATTGCTATAGTAACTTCGATTATGGCTGTGATTATGGCTGCAATGTCGGGAATTATTGGTGGAGAAGTAGTATTATTGGGGTTAATTGCTCTACCACAAATGCTTCGCCTGGGATATAATCAAAATCTTGCAATTGGGACAATTTGTGCTTCTGGTTCTTTGGGAACAATGATACCACCGTCTATTGTTCTAATTATTTTCGGATTGATTACTGAGACTTCAATCAAAGCCCTTTTTACAGCTGCATTTTTGCCAGGGTTTATGTTGGCCTCTTTTTTTATAGTTTATATCATAATTCGAACACAATTAAACCCTGACCAGGCTCCTTTNCCAGAACCTAAGCCTGGCGATCCTCAAGGCGCAGAAAAATGGGCACTGTTCGGTGCGTTCATGTCGATCATAATAGGTGGTTTCTCTGCGGCATTGTTAGTGCGAGTTTTATTCTTTACCGTTACAGGCCAAAATATTTACGTAGAGGGTGTTGACGAAATAGCTTATGGTACTGCAGATTACATACCTTGGTTTGGTTCTTACACCGCTATATCACTCGCATTAATATTTTTTGTATTTGGCACTGAAAGAGCAAAGATTGGTTGGGAGATGGGCAAAGGCTTAGTCGCACCAATCGTGGTAATAGGAGTTGTCCTGGGATCAATATATGGAGGTATTTCGGGNATAACCGAAGCTGCTGGAATGGGTGTTGTTGCCGTCCTTATTATCTCTGTCTTTAGGGGAGAAGCGAATTTTGATCTAGTTTGGGACAGTTTGATGCGTACTTTAAAATCTACAGGAACCATAATATGGGTTACAATTGGTGCTGCTGCACTTGCCGGAGCTTACACGATCGCTGGAGGGCCCCAATATGTTGCCGATCTAATTGTAGGCCTCGAAGTACCCACAATGGCAATTTTACTTATTATGATGGTTATCTTACTGTTTATGGGTGCATTTATGGATTGGGTGGGTATTGTCCTACTAATAATTCCGGTTTTTCTTCCCATTGTGCAGCGTTTACCTATTGAGGAAATAGGTTTAATAGGCGAGCTCCAGCCTAAATATTTAGCGGTTTGGTTTGGCGTTTTATTTTGTATGAATATGCAGGTGAGCTTTCTATCACCGCCATTCGGTCCCGCGGCATTCTACTTAAAATCTGTTGCTCCTGCGCATATATCACTCACGGATATTTTTAAAGGTTTCTTACCTTTTATAGGAATTCAAATTCTAGCTTTAACAGTGCTGCTCATATGGCCGCCAATGATAGAGATATTGTTATAACCGATATTGATTTTGGAATTTGCTCTGATAGTTTCGAGNGTATCTTTTCTTTGGGTAGCTACAATTTTTTAAGTATTGATAGCTTATGGTAAAACAATGACTTCTTTCGTTAGATTGAGTGGCGCAGATAATGTGGTGACTGCAATTAAAGCAGTGAATTCTGGAATACTTATCGAAGATGTTAACACCCTGCAAAGTGTTCCTACGGGGCATAAAATAGCATCCTGCAATATAAAAAAAGGGCAAGAGGTTATCAAGTACGGTCAATGTATAGGTTATGCTGCTATAAATATTGAAGCCGGAGAACATGTTCATACACATAATGTCGAGTTCCGAAACACCCAAACTGCTTACGAATTTTGTACAGAGAATGATCCAGTAGACTTCGTTAACCCTGGTTCCGTCGATAACTTTATGGGATTTAAACGTGATAATGGATCCGTTGGTACCAGAAANTATATCGCCATTGTGACATCTGTGAATTGCTCCGCTACCGCAGCAAGGCGTATTGCTGATGCTTTTGGGCCCAAAGAATTGAGTGANTATCCAAATGTTGATGGAGTAGTAGCTTTCGTTCATGGAACAGGTTGTGGCATGGCTGGTGATGGTGAGGGTTTTGAAGCCCTCCAACGTGTGATGTGGGGATATGCCCGACACCCAAATCATGCAGGCGTATTAATGGTTGGATTAGGTTGTGAAATGAACCAGATCGACTGGCTACTCGATGCTTATGGACTTGAGCAGGGCCCACTTTTTCAAACAATGAATATTCAAAATGTTACTGGCCTTGGGAAAACTATCGAAATTGGAATAAGAAAAGTAAAAGAAATGTTGCCGATTGCTAATTTAGCATATCGTGAAGAATGCCCCGTATCTGAATTGAAAATAGCTCTTCAATGCGGCGGCTCAGATGCATGGTCTGGAATTACTGCGAACCCAGCTTTAGGTAAAGCGTGTGATATTCTTATTTCACACGGTGGAACTGGCTTGTTGGCGGAAACTCCTGAAATTTATGGCGCAGAACATTTATTGACAAAAAGATCAGTTAATAAAGAAACAGGTGAAAAACTAGTGAATTTAATAAAGTGGTGGGAGGACTATACTCTTCGAAACAAAGGTACAATGGATAACAATCCTAGTCCTGGAAATAAGAAAGGCGGTTTGACGACGATACTGGAGAAATCGTTAGGAGCTTCTGTTAAAGGTGGAAATACGCCTCTAATGGGTGTGTACAAATATGCTGAAATAGTAAAAGAGAAAGGTTTTACCTTTATGGATAGTCCAGGTTATGATCCCGCTTCAGTTACAGGCCAGATAGCTGGTGGCTGCAACATTGTTTGTTTTACCACTGGTCGAGGCTCTGCTTTTGGCTCTAAGCCAGCCCCTACAATAAAACTTGCAACAAATACTGAAATGTANACCCGGATGAAAGATGATATGGATATAAACTGTGGGGATATTTTAGACGGTCGTCTTTCAGTTGAAGAAAAAGGAAAACAAATTTATGAGATGATTGTTCGAGTGGCGTCNGGNGAGAAATCNAAGTCTGAATTACAGGGGTTGGGCGATTATGAATTTGTCCCGTGGCAAATTGGAGCAGTAATGTAATGGTAAAATTGCTGTTGGCTGGGACCGGTTTGATTGGGCACAGACATATGCAGCATATTTTAGAGCACCCAGATTTAGAATTAATAGGAATAATTGATCCGCTTATAACTGAAGAAAAAATAAAAGGGGTGAAAACTTATAATTCTTTAAGTGACATAAATACAGTTGCTGACGGTATAATATTAGCTACCCCAACTGATACGCATGCAGATCTCACTATACAATCTCTTAAGATGGGTATGCATGTTTTGGTTGAAAAGCCAGTAGCAGCCTCACTTCAAGAAGCAGACAAAATGATAAATGCCTCTGAAAAGACTGGCCTAAGTATTTTGGTCGGTCATCATCGCCGCCACCACCCTCTAGTTAATGAGACAATTAATATTCTAAATTCAGGTAAGATAGGCAGGCCTGTTGCCGCATCTTTAATGTGGTTAATGCGAAAACAAGATGGCTATTTTGATGTTGATTGGCGCAAAGGTATTGATGGCGGACCTGTAAAACAAAATTTAATACATGATGTTGATACTTTAAGGGCTTTTTTTGGCGAAATTATATCCGTTGTAGGTTCAGGAACAAATATAATTAGAAACGCCAAAAGGCATGAAAATGGTGGAGTAGTTTTAGGTTTTGATACAGGAATGGTAGCCACAATTACGTTTTCAGACGCAACGCCAACGCCCTGGGGGTTCGAGGCTGGGACCGGAGAGAGTCCCTATATACCTAAAACCAATCAGTCTTCAATGTTCATTGCATGTACACATGGTGGTTTGGAATTTCCCACGCTAAAATTATGGAGTGGCGCTTCAAATTGGAACGAAAAACCAATTATGGAGCATAAAAACATTCCCGATGCGGTTCCTTTGGT
>JGI24820J26691_1000202_pt1 | contig 17017 bp, 23 predicted proteins | sample METZYME_5_50m_FD_26691 | JGI IMG/M metagenome (IMG submission 26691) | reverse complement strand
ATTATTATCATCTGGGAAATATGAATTACCCATTAAAGGCCAAGAATTATAGATTTTGCCTGCGTCCATCCCCGATACAAACGCACCAATTACTATTTGAGTAAAAATTAAAATAACAAATAAAAGAGGAATTATAGGATTTAACTTATTTAATGTACTTTTAATGTTTATTAATTTTAAATAATTCCATAAGATTAATGATAAAATTAAAAAAGCAATCAATAAGTGGACAGACAACCTGTAATGACTTACGTCCACTCTATCGACTAATCCACTGCTTACCATATACCATCCAATAAAACCCTGAAAACATATTAATAAGAATATCAAATAATAATGAAGTAGATTTATTAATTTAATTTTAAAAGAAAAATATATTAAAGGAAGTAAAAAACATAACCCAATTAATCTTCCAAAAAATCTATGAAACCATTCCCACCAAAATATTATTTTGAACTCACTAAGAGACATATTATAGTTTTGTAGTTGAAATTCAGGAATTTTTTTATACGCCTCAAAGTATTCAATCCAAGTAGTCTTACTCACTGGAGGGAAGAAACCTTTAAAAAACTCCCACTCTGTGATTGATAAACCTGAGTCTGTTAACCTCGTTAAACCACCAATAATTATCATTATAGAAACTAATAAAAACATTACTAGTAACCATTGAGCAATATACGGTCTGTATTTATTGTTAATTTCAATGTACATACTTATTTAAATATAATATTTATATCAAATTCCAATTGTTGAAATGTCGCCAGAAAATCGAAAAAAACTGAATGCACTTAGAAAAAGGTTAGATATTTTAGATAATAAATTATTAAGTCTAATAAGTATAAGAAGCAATATAGTCAAGGATGTCCTTAAGCTTAAAAATCACAAAAGTGAAATAGTTGATAAAAAAAGAATTTCAAAAATTCTTAATAATATAAAAAAAAAATCATTAAAAAAAAGGATTGATCCTAAGATAACCAATCGAATATGGAAAAATATGATATTTGCATATATCGATTATGAGAGAAGAAATTTTAAAAAAAAATAATTATTTACTATGTGGTGGAAGTTTTTTTTCAACAAAAACTTCATGTTTTCTAGTAGCAGGATTATATTTTTTTGCTTTTAGTTTTACTTTCGCTTTTTCACCACCAGCAGGTTTTTTTACATAATAGAAAAATGGACTATCTGGTTTAGCTTCTGGGACAAGTCTAACCTTTACGTGTGTTTTTTTAGCCATTTTATTTTTTTATTTCTTTTACTAGTTTAGAAATTCTATTTAGTTTAGTTCTTAAAATATTTTTTGTGTTTATAGATATATTAACTGTTTCGTCAAGATCTGTTTCATCATTATCTAATTGCTTTTTAACCCCTTCAATGGTCATGCCCTTGTCTTTTAATAGAAATTTTATATTTTTTATTATTTCTATAGTTTTAGCATCATAGTATCTTCTATTACCTGCTAAAATTTTTGGTTTAATTTGTTTAAATTCTTTTTCCCAATANCTNAGTGTATGTGTTGATAATGATCCATTTTTTGAATTAACTAAATTCAGAATTTCAGCAACTTCACTAATTGTTTTATATGCATCGAAGGTTTTTTTAGTCATTATTTATGTAATTTTTTAATTCTTTTGAAGGTTTAAATAAAACAACTTTTCGTGATGAAATTATTTTAACTTCTTTTGTTTTTGGATTTCTCCCAATACGTTCTTTTTTATTTCTTAATGAAAACGTACCAAATTTTGCAATCTTCACTTTTTTGTTAGAAATAAGATTTTTTAATATTATTTGAAAAACATCCTCAAGTAAATTTTCTGAAATTTTTTTTGAAAACCCAATTTGCATGTAAATTGAATTAACAATTTGTTTTTTTGTAAGGTTTATTCTCATTGATTAATTTATATTTTCTTTAATTTTATCAATCAATCTTCCTTTTATAACTTTTTCACCAACTTTAAGAGAATTTGCAAATCCAATTGCATCTGTTGAGCCATGGCTTTTTATTACTGGCTTGTTCAATCCAAGTAATATAGCACCATTATATAATCTGGGATCTAGTTTATTTTTGAATTTTTTTAAATTTTTTAAATTTAATAAAGATGAAAATTTTCCAATGAAATTTGATGACATAGATTTTTTAAGTTCAGATGTTATAAAATTCGCTGTACCTTCTGCTGTTTTCAAGGCAATATTACCGGTAAAACCATCTGTTACTATTACGTTTACATCTCCATCCATAATATGATTTCCTTCAATATAGCCACAAAATTCAAATAAATTATTTTTTTTATCATTTAAGGCTTGGTATGTATTTTTAATAATTGTATTTCCTTTTATTTCTTCTGAGCCAATATTAAGTAATGCCACTTTGGAGATTTCATTTTCAAATAATGATTTATGTAAAGCTGAACCCATTACACTAAAATCAATTAAATTTTTTTCATTACATTCAATGTTTGCTCCTAAATCAAGAACCACATTCATTCCATTTTTATTTGGCCATAAAGCTGATAACGCGGGTTTATCAATGTTTGTTATCATTTCAAGATTAAGTTTTGCTATAACAAAAAGTGCTCCAGTGTTACCAGCTGAAACTACACAATCAGATTCTCCTTTTTTTAAACTTTCCATAGCGAGCCAAAGACTTGTATCTTTCCCTTTCTTAGCCGCGCCTAAAGCTGAATCTGTATCCTCTATAATTTTTTCTGTATGAATTATTTTATATTTATCCAAGTTTATTTTATATTTTTTAATAAGCGGGTTTATTAATTTTTCATTTCCAAAGATTAAATAAAATGTATTGTTTGAGTTTTTAAGGTGATGTGAAATACCTTCTATGGTTTTATCAGGTGAATTTTCACCACCCATTGCATCGATAGCAATGGTAATATGATCTGTCATAAAAAACTATTCTTTAGGATCTAAAACTTGTCTTCCTTTATAAAATCCAGTTTTTAAGTCTAAGTGGTGAGATAATCTGTACTCACCAGATTTTTTATCTTCAATTATATTCTTAGATGAAACTTTTATATGAGATCTTCTCATTCCAGCTCTAGATTTCGTTGTTTTACGTTTAGGTACAGCCATATTTAAAAATTATGGTTTATTATATCTTTTGTAAAGTTATTTAAAGTATTATTTGAAAGGTATTCGTTATATTTTTTATAATAATTCGCGTAAAACTTAATATTTTTATCTAAATTGAATATTTTTCTGAAAAAATTTGCAATATTTTCGTCTATTGACATATCAGTGACTTCAATTTTATCAAGTATAGCATAAAATATATTGACATAATCTTTCATTTTTTTATTAACAGATACATCGCCATAACCTATTTCTCTAATAGAAAGTTCAATTTGTCTTACAAAAAAATCGAATAATTCTTGTGATTTTTTTTTATTAATTTCTGATTTAAATTTTTTCAAGAATAATGCAAAGTGAAACATAAGAAATAATAGTCGATCGGAGAATTCATCATTTCTCTCAAGGTTTAAGTATAGATTTTTATTTCTAGTTAATTTAATTAAATTGTTGTAAATATTTAAATATTCAGAATTCATATGCGTTTTTTATTATTACTAATTGTTTTTTTTATCACCGCTTGTTCTTCAAATAAAGTATCAAAAAACCACGGTTTTATTTCTCTAGAGAATAAATTAGAAAATATAGTAATTAATAAATCTAATAAAAATGATATAATTGAAATTATCGGACACCCCTCCTCAATTAGTAAATTCAATACAAATAAATGGTTTTATATAGAGAGAAAACAAACAAACCAGTCATTGTTCAAGTTAGGTATAAAAAAAATTAGTAAAAATAATATTTTAGTTATTGAATTTAATAACAAAGGCTTAGTAAAAAACAAGAAACTGGTTAATCTCAATGATATGAACGAATTAAAATACGTTAAAAAAATTACTACAAAAGAATTTGAGCAAGATAATACTATATATAATATATTTTCAAGCCTGCGGGAGAAAGTTAATGCCCCCGCAAGAAATAGAACTAATAAAGACTAATGACCGCCAGCGATAACTGCTAGTAGCAATAAAGCAACAATATTTGTAATTTTAATCATTGGATTTACAGCTGGACCAGCTGTATCTTTGTATGGGTCTCCAACTGTGTCACCTGTGACTGCAGCTTTATGAGCTTCAGATCCTTTACCACCAAATTTCCCATCTTCTATGTATTTCTTTGCATTATCCCAAGCTCCACCACCTGCTGTCATGGAAACAGCAACAAATAATCCAGTTATAATTACTCCAAGCAACATTGCTCCAACTGAAGATAAAGCGGCGACTTGTCCACCTATTGGTAAAATTATTATATATAAAACAATTGGAGATAAAACTGGCAACAATGAAGGTATCACCATTTCTTTAATTGCTGCTTTAGTTAATAAATCAACAAGTTTACCATAATCTGGTTTAGCTTTACGTTTCATTATTCCAGGAATTTTTTTAAATTGTCTTCTAACCTCAATTACAACAGCACCACCTGCTCTACCAACTGCTTGCATTCCCATTGAACCAAATAAATATGGAAGCATTCCGCCAATTAATAAACCAACAACTACAAATGGATTTGATAAATCAAAAGAGACAACTATTCCCTCTAGTTTTGAACCAGCCTCTTTTGAAAAATACTTAATATCCTCTGTGTATGCAGCAAATAAAACCAAAGCACCTAAACCAGCGGATCCTATAGCATATCCTTTAGTTACGGCTTTTGTTGTATTACCTACCGCATCTAATGCATCTGTTGTTTTTCTAACATTTTTTGGAAGATTAGACATTTCTGCAATTCCTCCAGCGTTATCTGTAACTGGACCATATGCATCAAGTGCTACAACCATTCCTGCTAATGCAAGCATTGTTGTTACAGCAATAGCAATACCAAATAAACCAGCAATTGCATTTGTTATCAGTATTCCNGNAACAATTATTAATGCTGGTACAGCTGTTGCTTCCATAGAAATAGCTAAACCCTGAATAACATTTGTNCCATGACCAGTTGTTGAAGATGCNGCCACAGTCTTAACGGGACGATAATCTGTACCTGTGTAATATTCAGTNATCCATATGAGTANTCCTGTTATAATTAAACCAACAACNCCACAATAATATAAACTCATTCCTGTAAATGTAGTATCGCCAAAGCTATAATCAGCATCTAAACCAATCACATAATCTGTAACAGGATATAATACGACTAAAGATAAAATTGCTGTTGCTATAAAACCTTTATATAAAGCGTTCATAACATTTTTTGAATTTCCTAATTTAACAAAGAATGTTCCGATAATTGAGGTAATTATACATGCTCCACCGATTGTTAGAGGGTATATCATCATAGTAATATCTGATTGAAAGAAAATAGATGATAAAACCATTGTAGCTACAATTGTAACGGCATAAGTTTCAAATAAATCGGCAGCCATACCGGCACAATCACCAACATTATCGCCAACGTTATCTGCAATAACAGCTGGGTTTCTTGGATCATCTTCTGGAATACCTGCTTCAACTTTTCCAACTAAATCGGCTCCAACATCAGCTCCTTTTGTAAATATTCCACCACCTAATCTTGCAAAAATAGAAATTAATGAAGCACCAAATCCTAAAGCAACTAAAGCATTAACGATTTCTCTTTCATCAACACCAGACTTTAGAAGTATGTAATAATAAACTGCAATTGATAATAAAGCTAAACCAGCAACCAACATACCAGTTATTGCACCAGACTTAAACGCAACTGACAAACCCTCTGCTAAGCCTTTTCTTGAGGCCTCNGCTGTTCTGACGTTAGCTTGTACTGATACAAGCATACCTACGTATCCTGCTATTCCAGATAAAGCTGCACCAATTAANTAACCAATCCCCACTAATATTGAAAAAGCGAAACTAATTATTACTAAAACAACTACTCCAACTATAGCTATAGTTTTATATTGTCTATTTAAATATGCTTTTGCCCCAATTTGTATAGCAGAAGCAATTTCTTGCATTTTGCTATTACCTGCACTTGATTTTAAAATATTTGAACCAGTTACAAATCCATAGACTATAGANAGTAAACCAGCAAAAATTGTATACAGTAATATTGTTTCGATAGATGAGTTCATAANTTCCTTAAAATTCTTTTGGTTTGTTTTTTAAAATGCGGACATTACAAAAATAAAGCTAAAAGGCAATATTTAACTTATTTAAACTTATGCAAATAACCTTTATTTTTAATACTTTTTAAATAATTTCCATTAGTATTTATAATTTGATTGGGCTTATTCGTAATAGTACCTATTTTTGTAATTTTTATATTGATTCTTTTAGATAATTTTTTTATTTGCTGAACTTTCTTTAAAGGAGATGTAAAAAGTACTTGGTAATCATCACCATTAGAAACAAAATTTTTCTTTTGAAAATTATTTAACCCTATTAATTTTTGAAGATTTTTAGATATTGGAATATCTTTAATTGATAAAATATATCCTAAATTTTGATTATTAATCATTCTTTCAAGATCTAAGACAAGGCCATCAGATATATCAATGGATGAAGAAGCAATTGAAGCTATATATTTGTGTATTTTGAAAGCAATATCAGGAACATAATATCTTTTTATAAAATAATTTTCTAAACTTTTGGTAGATTTAATATTCTTATTTAAAATTTTTAATCCAGCATAGGCATCACCTAAATTACCAGTAACAAAAATCGCATCACCAATATCTGAATTATTTCTTTTTACAATTTTTGTTGCAAAACCAATTACAGTAACTGTGAATGATGTGGTACTAGAATATGTTGTGTCTCCACCACTAAGTAATAGTTTATATTTTTTTAATTCTTCTTTTAAAGATTTAACAATTAATAAAAAATTAGGTTGATTAGACAACCTATTATTTATTGAAGCTGATAAAAAAATATATTTAGGTTTAACACCTTTGCAAATTAAATCGGATATAGAGGAACGAATAATTTTTTTTATTATTAAATCTGGTTTTTTAGTATTTTTAAAGTGAATTTTTTCATTATATGTATCTGTTGATACGACAAGACGTCTCTTTTTATCAAAAAAAACATCATCATTAAGCTTAAGAGAACTAGGATTATTAGCGGCTAGATGTTTTAAATATTTTGATATTATTTTATCATCATCCATTAGGTGATCGCACTTTTTTAGAAATCTTATCAAGCAAAGCGTTAAGATATTTTGTTTGAGAAATATCTATAAAAAAATTTGAAGCNTTTAAGTATTCCTTAATAATAATTTTAGTTGAGGTTCTTGGCTTATATAAAAATTCAAAAATTGCACTTTTTATTATTACTTGAAATACTTTGTCTAATCTAATCATATTAAGATCAGTGTTTAAATGATTATTAATCTCATCTGTAATTACTTCATCTCTTTCTAATGTACCATTCACTACGTCTTTAATAAATTTTTTAAATCTGTGTTTTGGAAAAGCTAATTTTTCTTCTTTATTAAAAAATTGACCATATAATTTTTGAATAATTATTACCCTTGGGTTATTTTTAGGACTATAAATTATTGACATTTATTTATTGGTTAACACAACTTTTACAGCTTCAGAAGCTTCTAGTCCTTTTTTCCCTCTAGCAATAGCTTGCTTTTTATTAAGGCAAGTAATAATNCCGTTTCCAATTGGTTTTTTTGAACTTATGGATAATTTCATTATCGCATCTGTTGCNGATTGAGAAATAAAATCAAAGTGTGGCGTTTGTCCTTTAATTACACAACCTAAAGCAATGAAACCATTGTATTTATTTATATTTCTTGAAATAGTTACTGGTATCTCAAATACTCCAGGCACTTTAAGAATCTTAATAGAATAATGTTTTTTGTTTAAATTATTTAAAGTGCTTTTCAACAAATCATTTGAAATATCTTTATAATAATCTGCGATAATGACTAATATTTTCTTTTTCATTTTATTATTTCTTGTTTTTGTATTCTAATTCCATATCCCACTAAACCAATAACCTTTTTTGTTGATCTTGTTACTAAAATCATATTTTTAATTTTAAGACTTTTAATTATTTGTGCACCTATACCATAATTTTTTATGAGTTTATCAAACCCTTTTTTATAAAATTCCTTAGATTTATATTGTTTAAGAGTTTGTGAGACAGATTTTAAATTTGGATCTCTTATAAAAACTAACGCACAATTATTATATTTTTTAAAGTAAGATAATGTTTTATTAAATGAATTAGGTAATTTTTGATTAATTAAATAATTTTGAACTACGTTGGATGAAATAACCCTAACTCTTGGCGTAGATTTTGAATTAATTTTTCCTTTTAATAATGCAAAATGTTCCGAACCATCTAAAACACTTTCAAATACTTTAATTATATATTTTTGATTTTGTATAACTATATTCGATGTATTTTTTAATTTGATTAACTTTTCTTTTTTTAATCTAAAAGAGATCAAATCATCGATTTTTGCAATTGCAAGTTTATGCTTTCTTGCAAATTTAAATAAATCTTCACCTTTTGCCATAGTTCCATCCTCATTCATAATTTCACATATAACTGCAGCTGGAAGTTTATTGGACAGTTTAGCTATATCTACGGATGCCTCTGTATGACCTGCTCTTACAAGAACTCCTCCGTCTCGAGCAATAATAGGAAATACATGTCCGGGGGAAACTATTTCTTTTTTATTGGGATTTTTTTTAGTAGCAACTCTAATTGTTTTAGCGCGATCTTTTGCTGATATACCTGTTGTTATTCCTTTTTTTGCTTCAATAGAAACTGTAAAAGCAGTTTTATTTCTAGATTGATTAACAGGTGCCATATAACTAAGTCCCAATTTTTTTGCATGTATATTATTTAATGTTAAGCAAATTAATCCTCTTCCATACTTAGCCATAAAATTTATTTTTTTGTAATCAACATCTGATGCAGAGAAAACTAAATCTCCCTCGTTCTCTCTATTTTCATCGTCAACCAATATATACATTCCTCCCTTTTTTGAGATAGAAATAATTTTTTCAATATTACTGAATTTATTTTTTTTCATTTAAAAATTTTTTTACATATTTTGATAGAATATCTATCTCAATATTAACTAAATCATTTTTTTTTAAATAATATAAATTAGTTAACTTTAACGTGTGAGGAATAACCCAAATTTCAAATGAATTTTTTTTTATTTTTGCAATTGTTAAAGAAACACCATTGATTAATATGGAGGCTTTTTCGACTAAAAATTTCTTAAATTTACTCTCAATTTTAAATTCATAAATTTTTGATTTATCGATTTTTCTAATCGACATTATTTTTGAGACTGTATCAACATGACCTTGGCAAATATGGCCAGATATATTTTGCTTATATTTAAGAGGAAGTTCTAAATTTATAATCGATCCTAATTTAATATTTCTAAACTTAGATTTCATAATAGTTTCATTAGAAAGATAAAATTCTAAAGTTTTATTTTGGTATGAAATTAGTGTGAGACAAACTCCATCACAAGCAACAGATATTCCAAGATTTTTATTATTAACTTTAATTGATGATTTAATAAAAATATTAATACCTTTATCCCTTTTAACAATTTTAGTTATTTTTCCTTGATTGAATATTATTCCATTAAACATATTAATTAAAATAGGTAAGTTTATCTTTATCTATAAAAGTATTAATTTTATTTTTTTTATAATTTGTATTTAAAATTTTTAAAAGTTTTTTTACATAAATTGTATCTTTAATTTTGATGCTTTTATTTGACTTAAAAAGATAAAATTCATTTACTAAACCATTGTTAATAAAATTTTCTAAAAGGGTTGGTCCACATTCAATTAATATCTGATGTAGGTTTTTCTTGTGAAGAATGCTAAGAACATATTTCAAGTCAAATTCTTTACCCAAAGTCCTAATATTAAATATTTCTGTATTAGTATGTCTTAATTTTTTAATTTTATCTTTATTATTGCTTTTAGAAAATATTATTTTTTTTAAGTCTTTATTTTTAAATATTTTTGAAGATGATTTAACTTTTAAATCTTTATCAATAATCACAATTGTTGGTGAACATTTTTCTAAACCGTTTAGTCTGCAAGTTAATTTAGGATTGTCATTATTAATAGTTACATAAGATGTTAACAATGCTTGGCATCTATACCTTAAGATATGCGTGATATCTTTTGAATAGATATTAGATATTGGTGTTTTGTCGCTAAAGATTCTATTATTCTGTGAAATCGCAAGTTTTCCAATTACATAAGGGAAATTATTTTTTCTTATAAAATCATATTCAAAATACAATTTTTTGGTTTTATTATTTATAAAATTATTTTTTACATTTATTTTATGTTTTTCTAATATATTCTTAGCAGTATTTTTTGTTCTCTTATCTTCATCTGTATGTGAAAAAAAAACTTTTTTAAATTTTTTTTTAATCAAAGTATTCGTACAAGGTGGAGTTTTCCCATAGTGAGTACATGGTTCTAGTGACACATACATGGATGAATTATATAAATCTTTAGATTTATTTTTATTAATTGCATTTATTTCCGCATGAGGTCTTCCATTTTTACCTGTTACACCATATGAAATTATTTTATTGTTTCTAGTAATAACACATCCAACAGAGGGGTTTGTGCCTGTAAAATATTTTTGATTTTCAGCAAGACTAATTGCAAGCTTCATTAATTTTTTGTCAGATAATTGAAAGTTATCTTTTTTTGTAGACATCAATTTTATCTACAAATTGAACAAAATCTTTTTCTTCTCTAAAATTTCTATAAACAGATGCAAATCTTACATAAGCAACTGGATCTAAATCTTTTAATCCNTCCATNACCATAGTNCCAATNGTATTGGAAGATATTTCACTCTGACCTAGTTCTTCAAGNGATCTAGATATTTTAGAAATGAATTTTTCAGCAGTNTCTGTATCTATTGGTCTTTTCTTTAAAGCTACATAAATGGATTTAGATANTTTTTCTCTATCAAATGTAGATTTTCTTCCATTTTTTTTNACTACCGTTAACTCTCTAAATTGAACTCTTTCGAATGTTGTAAATCTCTGTCCACATATGCACAATCTTCTGCGTCTAATGGCTGTGCCGTCTTCCGTTGGTCTTGAGTCAACAACCGAGGTTTCCCCTTTTTTGCAGATCGGGCATATCATGTTTTAATTATCCTAAGTGTTTATATATAGGAAAATTCGAACATAAATCTACAACTTCTTTTCTAACCTCTTCTTCAATTTTTGAATTATCATTTGGATTATCTGATAAACCCTTAATAACTTTTGTTATTAATTCACCAACTAATTTAAATTCATTTAATCCAAATCCTCTTGTTGTTGCTGCTTGTGAGCCTAACCTTATACCAGATGTAACCATTGGACTTTCCGTATCAAAAGGTATTCCATTTTTGTTACAAGTAATATTTGCTCGAGATAAACTTTCAGCTGCAAGATTACCTTTCACATTAAATGGTCTNAGATCAACTAACATNANGTGTGTATCAGTACCACCTGAATAAATTTTAAAACCGTTATTNTTTAAAGTTTCGGCTAANATTTTAGCATTTGCTAAAACTTCTTTTATATAATCTTGGAACTCTGGTTTTAGAGCCTCTTTAAATCCTACGGCTTTAGCAGCAATAATATGCATTAATGGACCACCTTGGTAACCTGGGAAAACTGCAGTATTGAATTTTTTTGCAAGATCCTCGTGATTAGTTAAAATTATACCACCCCTCGCACTTCTAAATACCTTATGCGTGGTTGATGTAACAACATGAGCATGGTCAACTGGATTTGGATACCCTTTACCAGCAACCAAACCTGAAAAATGTGCCATATCAACCATGAAATAAGCACCAATTTTATCAGCTATTTCTCTAAATCTTTTAAAGTCAATTACTCGTGAATAAGCACTTCCACCAGCAATAATTAATTTAGGTTTATGTTCTAAAGCTAATTTCTCAACATTATCATAATCAATCAATTCAGATTGTTTATCAACATCGTATCCAATTGCATTAAACCATTTTCCCGACATAGATATTTTTAATCCATGTGTAATATGTCCACCAGAATTTAAACTCATTCCCATGAACGTATCGCCTGGTTTTAGTAAAGCTAAAAATACAGCACCATTAGCCTGAGCTCCAGAGTGAGGTTGTGCATTTGCAAATTTACAATTAAAAAGTTTTTTTAATCTTTCTATAGCCAATTCCTCAGCTACATCTACATGCTCACATCCATTATAGTATCTTTTTCCTGGATAACCTTCAGCATATTTGTTTGTTAAAACAGAACCTTGTGCCTCAAGTACTGCTTGTGAAACTATATTCTCGGATGCAATTAATTCAATATGATTTTGTTGTCTTATCAATTCATCATTAATTGCTTTATAAATATCTGGATCGCTTTGTTTTAAACTTTTTTCAAAAAAATCTTGGTATTGATTATTTATATATTTACTTTCACTAGACATATTAAATCCTTTTAACTCTTTTTAAGTGTCTTCCCCCTTCAAAATCAGTTTTTAAAAAGGTGTTAACACATTTCATTGCTAAACTTTTATTAGTTAGTCTTTCACCTAATGTAATAACATTTGCATCATTATGCAATCTTGATAATTTCGCATTTTTAATGGAATAACATAATGCAGCTCTGATCTTCTTATGTCTATTTGCAGCCATAGACATTCCTAATCCTGAACCACAAATCAATATACCAACATTAGATTTTTTTTTTGACACCATTTTGCTCAACTTATGTGCATATGTTGGATAATTTACTGAAACAGATTTCTTGTTAGTTCCTAAATCCATGATATCGAATTTCGTTTTAAGTTTTTCAAAAATGAAGTTTTTAAGAGAATAACCTGCATGATCTGAAGCAATATAAATTTTTTTCAAACTAATTAAATTTGTAATCTAAAACGCATGCAACTAGGTGAACTCTATTTTCTTCACCTCCGTTAAAAGCATTATGATACTTTGTATTGTTTGTAATCCAGACAGAACCATCTGCAGGCATGTGTTGAGCAACTTTATCAACAACCATAATTGCACCAGGATTAGTATATATTGGTATATGCAGTCTTGGCTCTGGGTCTCTATGCCAACTTAAAGTTGATCGAGGTTCTTTTAACAATAATCTCATTCTCCCAAGTTTGTATCTTTTGCTTAATACATCGTAAACTTCTTTGAAATAAGTGTGTTCGAAATCTTTTACAAATTCAGTATATTTTTCCTCCTCTATTGCAACATCACGGCTAACTTCTTTCCCAGTTGAATCTGGCTTTGTCCAGTATACTCCTCTAACCTTGCTTCCTTTAATTGAGTCAGGGTCGCCTGGTATTTGATTTAATGATATACCTGCAAAGTGGGGTATTCCTAAACTTGTGTCAAAGCCTTTCATGTTTAACACTTCATCACAAGCAGCTTGTAGTTTTTCAATGTCAAAACTTACGTCTTGTAAGTGAAAATCACTACTAGAATTAGTTTTTTTAACTTCTTTTAGATAAGATACGTTATTCATGCGCTAAATAAATACTTTATTATTTTATATATAACATATAACTTTTGTCGCATCATACATATAATTAATAATGATTATCACAGGAAAATATCCAAATTTAAGGATGAGAAGATCAAGAAAAAATAGTTGGTCTCGTAGGCTTGTACAGGAAAATAGTCTTTCTTATAACGACCTGATTCTTCCAATTTTTTTAACAGATGGCTCTAACAAAAAAATTCCTATAAAATCTATGCCTAACATTCATAGATACTCAATAGATAAGCTTTCAAAAATAATAGACAAATCAATTAAAAAAAAAATTCCTATGATTGCACTTTTTCCCCAAACAAAAATGAAGTTAAAAGATTCATCAGGTTCAGAGGCATTGAATGAAAATAATTTAGTATGTAAGGCTATTAGATACATTAAAAAAAGATATAAAAATGAAATTGGTATAATGTGCGATGTTGCTCTTGATCCATATACTTCTCACGGTCATGACGGATTGTTAAAAAATAGTAAAATTGTTAATGATGAAACAATAAATGTTTTAGTTAAACAATCACTATTACAAGCATCAATGGGCTGTGATGTAATAGCACCATCAGATATGATGGATGGAAGAATTGGAAAAATAAGAAAAGAGTTAGATAAAAACAAATTTGAAGATGTTCAGATAATTTCTTATGCTGTAAAATATGCATCAAGTTTCTATGGACCATTTAGAGATGCTGTAGGATCAAAAGGTGCTTTAAGAGGAGATAAGAAAACTTATCAAATGGACTTTAAAAATACTAATGAAGCATTAAGAGAAGTTTCAATCGATATTAAAGAAGGTGCAGATATGGTAATGGTAAAACCAGGTTTACCTTATCTAGATATAATTAAAAACGTTAAAGAACATTTTAAAATTCCAGTTTTAGCGTATCAGGTTTCAGGAGAGTACAGTCTTATAGCTAATGGTATTAAACAAGGAATAATAGACGATAACGTCATTTATGAAACTCTTATGGCATTTAAAAGAGCTGGATCAAACGCTATAATTTCATATTTTGCTGATCAAATAAACTTAGATTTTTAATAGACGTATATAGGTTAGATCTTGAACTTGGATAGTTTATGCCAATTGTTTTTAGTATAGTTTTTTCTAAATAATCACCTACAATTTTAAAGCCGATCAATAACTCATTATAGTTATCGATTTCAAAATTTTTATCAATTAGGAAGTTTGGAACATTTTTTTTTGTAGATTTTACAAAATATTTTTTGTTACCATTAGATCCAATTTCTTCACTCACATAATCTTTAAATTCAATATCATAACCAACACATTTGTAAAAACTAAGCTCCCAAAAAATAAATTCTAAAAGCCATTTGTTATGATTTAATATATTTTTTAAATTGTCAGTAAGATAAAAAACATTTTCATTTTGTTGATCCTCAACAGTTAATAATTTAATTAAACTCATTGCATANGAAATACATAATAATTTATTTTTATCGTCCATAAATAATGGTGTAACTACTTGGTCAATCTCTAATTTAAAGTANCCAACCTTCGAGTCATTCTTAGAATTAAAGTTCAAATGAAATTTATTACCTATTAATAAGTAGTTTTTNATTTTCTTTGATGTGGATCCNTAAATNACACCAGTAACTTTTCCATGATTTTTGGTATAAAATTCTGCTATAGAATTATTTTCACTATACTTATTTTTNGAGAGTAAAAAACCTGTATCCTGCCAATTCATTTTNTATTAAGTGATTTTAGTAATTCATTTGCAGCAGATTGCTCTGCTTTTTGTTTAGAAGATCCAGTAGAAAAAATATAATTTGTGTTACTAATTTTTACTCCAACTTTAAAAGTTGGTTTATGTCTAGGGCCTGTATTCGATATTAGTTTGTAACTAGGAAGAGTTTTGAATTTTTTAAGTGAATATTCTTGTAATTTGGTTTTTGCGTCTACAACATTATCAAAAGAAGATTTCAAATGAGTGCTCCAATTGTTTAGTATAAATTTTTTTGCTTGATCCAAATTTGAATCTAAAAAAATTGCACCTATCAATGCCTCACAACAATCTGAAATTATTTTATTTTCAATTTGTTTTCTGCTCTTATCCTTTCCAATCTTTATAAAATTATCTATTTTCAATTTTTTACCAATTTCTAGACACATATTTTTATTTACTAAAGATGCAAATTTTTTATCAAGACTACCAACTTTTTCATTTGGATATAATTCAAGTAATTTTTTTGAAATTACTATTCCTAAAACTCTATCACCAAGAAATTCTAGTCTCTCGTAATTATTTTCAGAGTCTGAACTTTTATGTGTGAATGCAGTTATTAAAAAAAACTTATTTTTAAATACATAATTTATTCTATCCTCTAAATTTTTTAATTTGCTTTTCACTAATTAATTTTTTTAAATAATCTGTTGAATCTCATTATTTCGTTCCATTTCCAAATCAAAAAAATACTACCTTTTCTCGGATCAGAAGAAAAAAATAATATTTGTGCTTTACCAACTAAATTATTTTTATGCACATAACCAACTTCGGATAAAAATCTACTATCTTTTGAACAATCTCTATTGTCACCTAAAAAAAAATAATGATCTTTTGGGACTATAAATTTGTCAGAATTTTTAAAGGATATGTCATTTCTATATGATGCAAAATATTTTTTTCCATTTGGTAATTTTTCCTCGTATGTTGAAACACTTATTTCATTGTTTCCGCAAAATAAATAATCATTTTTTTTCTTTATGGTTTTAACTATTTGATTGTTATTTAAATACAGATCTCCATCGATAAACTGCAAAACATCACCTGGCAATCCTATTAATCTTTTAATATAGTCAGTTCTGTTATCAGCAGGAGTTTTAAAGACAACAACATCTCCTCTTTCTGGATTATCACTTAATACACGCCCATTTAATATTGGTGGGCTAAAAGGAAAAGAATGTTTACTATATCCATATGAAAATTTTGTCACAAATAATCTGTCTCCCACAAGTAAATTAGGTTCCATAGAAGAAGATGGTATATAAAAAGGTTGTATAAGAATTGACCTAATAAAAACTGCAATTATTAATGCAAAAATAAGGGTTTTAGTATTATCTAGTATAAATTTTTTCATTAAGTATTTTCAAGTATTACGTAAGCAATTGAATGTTTATTTTCATCTGATAATGAAACATATATTTTTGGTTTATCTAATTTAAATTTTTTTTTAATAAAAGCTCTTACCTTTTTGGAAATGTTTATTTTAGGTTTTCCTAATTTATTATTTATTACCTCTATATCTGAAAAATTTATATTATTTCTAAAACCAGTGCCTAAGGCTTTAACGAATGCCTCTTTGGCCGCAATTCTTTTTGCATAATAATTCGTTTTATTTTTTATATTTTTTGAAAATCTTATTTCTTTGTTTGTAAAAACTCTTTTGATAAATTTCTTATTGTCGATTAATTTATTAATTCTTTTATTTT
>JGI24820J26691_1000201_pt1 | contig 17036 bp, 19 predicted proteins | sample METZYME_5_50m_FD_26691 | JGI IMG/M metagenome (IMG submission 26691) | reverse complement strand
GTAGAGTAAAAAGAAAATATTTAAATGTATGAAAATTAACTATCTAGATAAAAATCCAAGAGATATCAAATTAGAGGAGGATTTACCCCCTTACATGAATGAGGGAGTTGCTGATGATATTGCTGAAATTTTTAATACCCCTTTATCTGGAGCATATAATTGGGATTACACAATTCAAGATAATAGGATTAAAAAACTTTATGAACTTGGAAAAGAGTTGAATTGGAATGTTGAGCTTGATATAGATTGGAACAGACCATTAAATATAATTACTGAACCAGCCCCAATTTTTTGGGATGAGTATGAACCCTACAAAAAACTTTCAGATAAGAAAAAAGTAGAATTTTTAAATCATAGAATTGCCTGGAGTCAGAGTCAGTTTCTGCATGGAGAACAAGGAGCTCTTTTAGTTGCCTCTCAATTAACTTCATGTGCTCCAACTTATAATGCAAAGCTTTATGCAGCATCTCAGACTTTTGATGAAGCGAGACATGTTGAAGCATTCAATAAATACATTCAAACAAGAGTAAAAATGATGTACCCAATTGGAAATGCTTTGAAGTCAATTCTAGATAAGATTCTTACTGATCCAAGATGGGATTTAAAATTTATTGGTATGCAAATAATTATTGAGGGATTGGCGCTAGCAGCTTTTCAAGCTTCAAGAGAGTTAACACATGACCCAGTTTTACGAGACATGCTTGGTCTTATAATCAGAGATGAAGCAAGACATGTTACTTTTGGGATAAATTATCTAGAAGAGTTTGTTGACACTTTNAGCGAAGAAGAGAAAGAAGATAGGGCTCAATTCGCATATGAAGCATGTTGGTTAAGTAGAGAAAGATTGCTATCAACAGATGTGTATGAACGTTTTGGTTGGGATGTAGAAGATGCAAGACAATTCCAATTAGGAACAGACATAAATCAACATTTCCAGAAGCTTCTTTTTCAGCGAGTCATGCCAAATCTAAGAAGAATAGGGTTGCTTAGGGATTCTGTGAAAGGNAAATTCGAGGATCTAGGAATTTTAGAATTTGCATCATCAAAGAGTGATGCTGAAATTGACTGGGCTGATTTATCAAGACCATTATTTGAAGAAACTGCCTAAGTTAGTTTTTATTACCTTCATAATCTGATATTCTGTATTCCCATCATAAAGTAAAAATTGATGGCTCAAACAAAGTACATTTTTATAACCGGTGGGGTTGTTTCTTCTCTTGGAAAGGGTATTGCTGCTGCTTCTATAGGAGCACTCTTTGAGGCAAGAGGTTTAAAAGTATCATTAAATAAACTTGATCCATACATCAATGTTGATCCAGGAACTATGAGCCCGTTTCAACATGGAGAAGTTTTTGTAACTAATGATGGAACAGAGACAGATCTTGATTTAGGTCACTATGAAAGGTTCGTAAGATTTCAGGCAAGCAAAAAAAATAACTTCACGGCTGGAAAAGTCTATGAAGAAGTAATTCAAAACGAAAGAAGAGGAGATTATCTCGGAGGAACAGTTCAGGTCATTCCACATATAACTGATGAGATAAAGCGCCGGATTAAACTAGGTGCCAAGGGTGCTGACATTGCGATAGTTGAAATTGGTGGNACTGTAGGTGATATTGAAAGTCAGCCATTTATTGAAGCTATCCGACAAATGATGCTTGAACTTCCTACTAATGCTACTTCTCTGGCTCATCTTACTCTGGTTCCATACATTCAAGTTTCTGAAGAACTTAAAACTAAACCCACTCAGCACTCTGTAAAAGAGCTTAGATCATTAGGACTTCAGCCTGACTGCCTCATATGCAGGCTTGAAAAAGAGTTGCCTAAAGATGAAAAGAAAAAAATAGCTTTATTTTGTTCTGTAGACCCCAATAGTGTTATTTCTATGCACGATGCCGAAACAGTTTATTCAATTCCTTTACTTTTATACACACAGGGAGTAGATAAGATTCTTCTAAAGAAATTAAATTTGTCAAAAGTTAAATCTCCGAGATTGAATGATTGGAAAAGAGTTGTTGATGCAAAACTTAATCCAAAAAAGAAAGTTTATATAGCAATTGTTGGGAAATATGTTGATTTAAAAGATTCCTATAAATCTTTAAATGAGGCGCTTGATCATGCTGGAATTAAGAATCTTGCAAAGGTTGATATTACTATGATTGATGCAGCAAAAATTACAAAAGCAAATGTCTCCAAAATATTAAAAAAATATCAAGCGGTACTAATACCTGGTGGATTTGGTAGCAGAGGAATTGAGGGTATGATTACTGCTTGTAAATATGCAAGAGAAAATAAACTTCCTTATTTTGGGATCTGCTTGGGTATGCAAATTGCAATTATTGAATTTTCAAGAAATGTTTTAGGTTTAAAGAATGCAAACAGCACTGAGTTTAATAACAAAACAAAATATCCTGTTATAGGCTTAGTTACTGAGTGGAAAGATGCTTCTGGAAAGATAGAACACAGAACTGAAAATTCAAATTTAGGTGGGACAATGAGACTTGGCGGTCAAAAATGCTTAATCAAAAAGTCTTCTCTTTCATATAAGCTATATAAAAAATTAACAATTACAGAAAGACATCGACACCGATATGAGGTTAACCCAGAGTTTAAAAAAGATTTAATTTCTGGAGGTATGGATATTGTTGGGACATCTTTAGATGGTAATTTAGCTGAAATGATAGAAATTAAAAAACATCCTTGGTTTATTGGATGTCAATTTCATCCAGAGTTTACTTCAAACCCAAGAGATGGACATCCAATATTTAATGATTTTATTGCAAAAGCCATTAAGATAAAAAGATGAGTAGTCTGAAACTAAATAATTTTAATATTGGAAATTTAGAAACCATGACTCTTATGGGAGGAGTAAATGTCCTAGAGTCAGATTCAATTGTAATGAATGTTGCAGAAAAATTTGCCGAATCCACCCGTGAAAATAATATAAATTGGATTTTTAAGGGGTCATATGACAAAGCAAACCGAAGCTCAATCTCATCTTTTAGAGGACCAGGAATTGAAGAGGGTCTAAGGATGTTAGAAAAAGTTAAATCTCAGTTTAATGTTCCAGTAATTACTGACATTCATGAGCCATCTCAAGCAGAACAAGTAGCTGAAGTTAGTGATGTAATTCAGATTCCAGCATTTTTATGCAGGCAAACTGATTTAGTTGTTGCTGCAGCTAAAACAAAAAAAATTATTCAGTTCAAAAAACCGCAATTTTTGTCAGCCATCGAGATGAAAAATGTTATCGAAAAATGCTCACAAGCTGGAAATAGTAAGATTATTCTTTGCGAGAGAGGAAATTCTTTTGGGTATAACAATTTGATAGTTGATATGATTAATTTTCAAATTATGAAAGACCTTAACGTACCAGTCATATTTGATGCAACCCATTCTCTTCAACTTCCGGGAGGCCTTGGACATGCTGCGGATGGCAGAAGAGAATATTTACTGCCACTAGCAAAAGCTGGATTGAGTCAAGGTATCGCTGGACTCTTTATTGAAGCTCACCCAGATCCTGACAATGCAAAATGCGACGGTCCATGTGCAATTTCTTCTGATGAAATCTCCAAAGTTGTCTCTCAACTAGCAGCNCTTGATGACTTTATTAAAAATCAAGTTAGAGCTAATTAATGTCAATTATTAGCTCTATTCAAGCTATCCAAGTTATTGACTCAAGAGGCACGCCTACTGTCTCTTGCAAGATAGTTTTGGAAAACGGTTTAAGTGCTACTTCAATGGTGCCAAGCGGNGCATCAACTGGTTCTAGAGAGGCTTTGGAATTGAGAGATGGATCTGATTCGTTCATGGGGAAAGGAGTTACAAAAGCTATTACAAATATTCAAGAAATAATAGCTCCAGCATTAATAGGTGTTGATGTTACAAATCAACAGGAAATTGATGAAAAAATGATTGCGCTAGATGGTACGTCTTCAAAGTCAAAGTTGGGTGCAAATGCTATTTTGGGCGTTTCCCTTGCAGTACTTAACTTAGCAGCAAAATCACTTGGTCTGCCACTTTATAGGTATGTTAATAAAGTTTTTAATGATATCAATGGCGTGAATCTTGTAATGCAAATGCCTGTTCCAATGTTAAATATCATCAATGGTGGAGAGCATGCTGATAACAATCTTGATATTCAAGAATTTATGATAATGCCCATTGGAGCTAATAATTTCTATCAAGCAATGCAATGGTCAACAGAAATATATTCAAATTTAAAGCAACTTCTTCAAACTAAAGGTTTGAGAACCAGTGTGGGCGATGAGGGGGGGTTTGCACCAAATCTTTCATCAAATGATGAGGCCATAGAATTAATCATTACTGCAATTAGAAACAATAAATTGGTAGAGGGCACAGATGTTGGAATAGCTTTAGATTGCGCTGCTTCAGAATTTTATGATGATGGAATATATAATCTTAAGGGAGAGCAAAAAGAGCTAAATTCAACTGAATTTTCTCAGTATCTCTCAGAATTGACCAATCAATACCCTATTATATCTATTGAAGATGGTATGGATGAAAATGATTTTCAAGGGTGGAGTAATCTTAANCAAGTTCTTGGNAACAAATGTCAGTTAGTGGGAGATGACCTATTTGTAACAAATATATCTGAGCTTCAAAGAGGTATAGACGAATCTCTTGCAAACTCTATTCTGATAAAATTCAATCAAATTGGAACCATAACCGAAACTATGAAAACTATTCATCTTGGAAATAATCATGGGTTTAAATCAATTATTTCTCATAGATCAGGAGAGACTGAAGATAGTACAATTGCAGATCTTTGTGTTGGGCTCGGTACTGGCCAAATTAAGACGGGAGCACCTTGCAGGTCTGACAGAGTGGCGAAATACAATAGATTATTGTGGATTGAAGCACAGCAATCTGATTTAAATTTTGCAAAAAATGTCATTAGTTAAGATTTTAAATTTTGTTTTATTTTTTTTAATAATTGTTGCTTTATACAATCTTTTTTTTGGAATCGATAGTAAGAAAAATTTTTTAAGTCTGCAAATTGAAAATCAAGAATTAATAGAAAGGAACGCAGCTCTATCTGAAGAAAATTATATTTTAGAATCTGATATTCAAACTAGACAAAAAAATGATGCTTATGCAGAAAAGTTTGCAAGAGAGGAACTAAATTTAATCTTCGAGGATGAGCAATATTTAAGTTTTAAAGAAATTAATTCTAATGAACCAAAAAAATAATATTGCAGTCATCATTCCTGCGGCAGGATCAAGTAGTCGTTTCGGCGGAAAAATTTCTAAACAATTTCTAAAAATTGGTAATGAAACAGTTATAGAGAAGTCTGTAAGTAAATTCTTAGAAATTGAGTCTGTTAAAAAAATATACATAGCTATTGATCCAAATGAGACTCTAATAAAATCTCAATCATTCTTTAAGCATCCTAAAGTTACTATTACAAAGGGTGGAGGCACGCGAAGCGAATCAGTATATAAAGCAGTTTTAGCTATTGATAATGAAATCGATGTCGTTGTTATACACGATGCAGCAAGACCTTGGGTAAGCAAAAAGCTTATTAACAAATTGATATTAGAATTTATGAATGATCAATCAATTCATGGCTTATATCCAGTTATTTCAATAATCGATTCTTTAAGAATGAAAAAGGATAAAGGCTTAATCCCTGTTGATAGAGAAGATTTTTTAACTATTCAAACTCCACAAATATTTCAAAAAGAATCACTTAAAATCGCAATGAATAAAATGATAAAAGAAAACCTCTCTTTTACTGACGAATCTCAAGCAATGGAAAGAGCTGGTTTTAGGATTAAAGAAATCCTTGGAGAACAATCTAATCTTAAAATTACTTATGAAGCTGATATTTTTCAAAATATTGAGAATGATTATCGAATTGGTCGAGGTGTAGATTTTCATAAGTTTGAGCCTGGAGAGGGCATAATCCTTGGAGACGTTTCTATAGATTGCGATTTATCTATTGTTGCTCACTCTGATGGAGACATAGTTTTACATGCAATATCTGACGCATTGCTTGGAGCAGGTGGATTGAGGGATATTGGATATTATTTTCCTGATACAGATATTAAAAATAAAGATTTAAGCAGTGTAAAAATTCTTGAGGAATCTTTAAATCTGTTAAAGCAAAAGGATTTGCAACCACGCAACATTGATTTTGTTGTAGTTTGCGAACAACCAAAAATTCAACCCTATGTAGATGACTTAAAAAAATCTCTTTCAAAAATCTTAAACATTGATGAAAGTTTTGTTGGGGTAAAAGCAACTACAGCAGAGGGCATGGGAATTATTGGTGAGGGCAATGGAATTGCAGTATTTGCTATTGCTTCACTAGAGAATATTCAATGAATATATTGCTCACAAATGATGATGGTTACAAAGCATCAGGCATCACAGAACTGCATAAGGCTTTAAGCAAAGAAAATAATGTTTATTTGATTGCTCCAAAAGAAAATTGTAGTGGCATGAGCGCTGCTATTAGTCTCAGGAAAGAAATAGAAGTTAAGGAGATTTCAAAAAACATTTTTTCAGTTGATGGAACTCCTGCTGATTGTTCATATCTTGGATTATTGTCAGTAATTCCTGATTCTATCGAGATGATTGTTTCAGGAATTAATTTAGGAGCAAATTTAGGAGAAGATATCTTTTATTCTGGTACAGTTGGGGCTGCAATATCTGGGCGAAGGCTTAATTATGTTCCCGTTGCCTTTTCAGTGACTTCTTTTAACCCAAAAAATTTATCATTCATTTCAGAACAAGCTAATTTAATTGTTAATCAAGTTAGCAAGCTTCCCAATGATAAGAATTTACTTGTGAATGTTAATTTTCCTGATCTTTCTCCCTCTAAATTAAATGGAACAAAGCTCACCGTCATAGGCAAAAGGGGTACTCCCGATACTCCTGATTTTATCAGATCTAATAATTCTTCAAAATTTTATAGTTTTGGTCCGTCAGGGAAACTGCTACCTGATCAGATGAATACAGATATTCAAGCAATTGATGATAATTTCATCTCTATATCAATTTTGGATTATAACCTTAGTGTTGATGCTACTAAGTGGAGTTATTATAAAGAGGTTTTTGATTGTGAATAGTTCAGGCTTTACTTTTACAAGGGTGAAAGATCAAATGATTCAAGAGTTACTTGATATGGGAATAAAAGATTTTCGAGTTCTTGACTCGTTAAGCCAGGTTCCAAGACACATTTTTTTGGATCAAGCTTTATGGAGTCGAGCATATGAAAACAGAGCATTAACAATAGGTTACAAACAGACAATTTCTCAACCATATATTGTTGCTCGAATGACCGAACATCTAATTGCCCATACAACTCGAAGGGGTAAAGTTTTAAATAGAGTTCTTGAAATTGGTTCAGGGTGTGGATATCAATCTGCTGTTTTGTCTTATTTTGCGAATGAAGTTATTGCTATTGAAAGAATAAAGCCATTAGTTGTAAGGTCCAGAGAGAATCTTACAGAGCTAAAAATAAGAAATGTTATGGTAAAGCATGCTGATGGCTTTGATGGTTGGAAGGATGACAATACTTTTGATGGAATAATATGTGCCGCTGCTCCAAGAGAATATCCAGAGGAGTTAATTGAGTTACTTGAGATAGGGGGTAAATTAGTCATTCCAGCTGGTATAGAGGGCCAACAAAGACTTTACGTAATTACAAGAAAAAGTGAAACAGAACATGAAGAATCTATTTATGAGGAGGTTGCGTTTGTTCCAATGCTTCCNGGTATATCCAATGGAGAAATATAAGTGAATGATCAAGTAAAATATTCTCTTGCTGGGTTTTGCATGGGAGTTGCTGAATTAATACCAGGGATTTCGGGCTCAACTGTTGCGGTAATTTTTAAAATTTATCCAAATCTCATGTCAATCTTAAGTCAACTTCGGCCTAAGAATTTTTCTTTAAATATTTCTTTAACTTCTCAGATATTCCAACTTCGTGTCACGCTGCCGCTAATATTTTCAATGTTTGCAGCGATCTTTTTATGCTCGAATTTAATTACAATAATGATAAATAATTATGAAGAGCTATTTCTATCTTTATTGGGTTGGCTCATGATGTTTTTATCAATTTATGTAGCAGATTTTTTTAAAGCTTTATTAAAAAGATTAAATTTACTTATTTTTTTACTTTTAGGTATTTTTATTGGATATATTTTGCAAGAACTAAATATTAGCTCACAAGGAGTAACGCCCTTATATTTATTTATTAGCGGATTAATTGCATTTTCATTTTTTTTAATCCCAGGAATTTCTGGAAGTGCTATCTTGGTTGTTTTAGGAGTTTACAGCCCTGTAATTCAAGCCATAGCAAATTTCAATCTGTTATTTTTATTCCCATTTGCATTGGGCTGCTTAATTTCACTTTTAATTCTTCCTAAGATAATCGTCTCGCTTTATGCAAAATATGAACAAAGCTTGATGTATATTTTTTCTGGTCTAATATTTTCTTCGGGTTATTTTTTACTGTGATTAAAATTTTTAAGAATTACTCAATCTTTTTCATTTTGTTTATTTCAAGCTGCTCATCACTGAATAGCTTTAAAGATGCTTATCAAAAATTTTTACCGAATCCTCAAACTTCATTTTATATTGTCCAATCTGGCGATTCTCTCTGGTCAATTGCATTAAAATTTAATATTGATCAAAAAGCTTTAATTGCTAGAAATAATCTTAGTAAACCGTATGTAATTTATCCAAAGCAAAGATTAATAATAGAAGGAATTGAGAATTTAGATTTTTATGTTGAAAGAGATTCTTCACTTCAATGGCATCATCCATTGAATGAAGATTTACGCCCTTCAAAAATAGATGATGGATGGATAGTTTATAAGCAACCTAAGGGCACTCCAATTTATTCTATTGATAGTGGAAAAGTAGAGGTTGCGGGTCCAGATATACCTGGATATGGAAATATAGTAATGATTTCTCACTCGAATAATTACTTAAGTCTATATGCCCATTGCGACAAAATATTCGTTGAACAAGGTGATAAAGTTGAAAGGGGGTCGATGGTTGCTAATATTGGAAGCTCTGAATCGAGATTTCCTTTATTAAAGTTTCAGCTCAGAAAAGATGGCAAACCTGTGAAATCGGAAAAAATAAGTTTTGTTTTCTAGTTTGACTCAGATTCTGAGTTATCAAAATTGCAGGACATTTTTGCAATAACTTCGCCCTCAACTTTTAAAGATAATGGAACTGCTCTTCCTTGCATGGTTCCAGCGACAACACATTTCTCTATGCTTTCCTGCACAATTGAGCGTACAGTCTCTGTCAGCTCTTGGACAGTTAGATCAGCAACTTTCCTATCTTCTTGATCAGAATTAGCAAAGGCAGTCTGGACTAATATTAGAAGAAGTATAAAGATAATTTTCATAAGATTCGTTATGGCCAAACCCCGATATAATCATCGGGGTTGGCTTGGCATATTAATTAAATTTGTATGTTAAATTTAATTGAAAGTTATTAGATGGGAAATCAATTTGATTTGAAAAATCGCTAAAATGATTATTGTCAAAGTCATATTGATTATTTGATCCCAAGGAAATCTTGAAATTACTTTCTTTATATTTTCTTACAAATGCTGATTCAGCTTCTTCTTCCTCAGTATCTCTATTCATAAAGTAGACAAGTGCTCCAACAGCTAAAAGCGCTGCTGCACCGCCACCACCGCCGCCGCCATAGCCGCCGCCACCGCCGCCGCCACTGCTGCCACCTGAGCCACCACTGCTGCTATCGCCATGGTATGAGGCGTAAGTAAGTGGTGAAGCAAGAAGACATAAAATTAATGCAATGTTTTTCATAAAATTCTCCAATGCGAAAAGTTAATTATGTTGGGCGTCTATAATATGTAAGCTTTAATCGTGTCCAATTAAACCAAGAAAATAGCAAAACAACACCAATACATATTTAATTTGTGACTCTTTTTTATTTTTCAAGTCAGTAGATGAATTATCTTTCTAAGAGATGTTTTTTATCTTTTATGCTGCCATACTCCTCTGCCTCAGGGAGCTGATCTTTTTCCTCAGTAATGTTCGGCCATATTTCTGAGAGTTCGGCATTAATTTCTATAAATTCAATTTGATCATCTGGCAATTCATCCTCCGAGAAAATAGCATCTACAGGGCATTCAGGCTCACACAAAGCACAATCAATACATTCCTCAGGATGAATAACTAAAAANTTCGGCCCCTCATAAAAACAGTCCACAGGACAGACTTCAACACAGTCTGTATGCTTACATTTTATACATGCTTCTGTAACTATAAATGCCATTTTGTGGTGAAATTGTAGATAAGTTGGATTTTAACAATGAGTTATAAACAAGTCAGCACCAATTTGATAATATTTATTTTACTTTTAGTTTTTTTATTATATACTGTATAAATATACAGTAATATTTATATGGAGAAAATAATGTCAGACAAAGATAAAAACCTAAGCGAAGCACTATCCCAAATTGAGAAACAATTTGGTAAAGGCACTGTCATGAAAATGGGTGACAGAGAAATAGTTGACATTCCATCAGTATCAACTGGGTCGCTTGGATTAGATATTGCTTTAGGTATCGGAGGCTTGCCAAAGGGTAGGGTAGTTGAAATTTTTGGTCCTGAATCATCAGGCAAAACAACATTAACATTGCAAGCAATTGCTGAATGCCAAAAGGCTGGTGGTACAGCAGCATTCATTGACGCTGAGCATGCACTTGACCCAAACTATGCTGAAAAATTAGGTGTAAATGTTGACGAGTTGCTACTTTCTCAACCTGATACTGGCGAGCAAGCATTAGAAGTTACTGATATGCTTGTGAAGTCTGGAAGCGTTGATTTGATTGTAGTAGATTCTGTCGCAGCCTTAACACCGCGCGCAGAAATTGAAGGCGATATGGGTGATCATCATGTTGGCTTACAAGCGCGTTTGATGTCACAGGCATTGAGAAAGATTACAGGTAATATTCAAAAATCGAATGCAATGGTGATATTTATTAATCAGATTAGAATGAAGATAGGTGTAATGTTTGGAAATCCTGAGACAACAACTGGAGGAAATGCTCTTAAGTTTTATTCATCTGTTCGTTTAGATATTCGCCGAATAGGCGCAGTTAAAGAGGGTGAAGAAGTCGTTGGTAACGAAACGAGAGTAAAAGTAGTTAAAAACAAGGTATCACCTCCGTTTAAGCAAGCTGAATTTCAGATAATGTATGGTGAGGGTATCAACACTGAAGGAGAAATATTAGAGCTTGGCCAAAAACTTGAATTAGTTGAAAAATCTGGTTCTTGGTATAGTCATAATGGAGAAAAGATTGGACAAGGTAAGGTCAATGCTAGTAAGTTCTTAAAAGAAAATACTAAGATTAGGGATGGTTTAGTGAAGGAGATTAGAAAAGCCTATATTCCATCTGCAAAGAAAGCTGCTAAGAAATAATCATCTATCTCCCGTACAGATGTATTGTTAACTGTACCTTTACTTGATAAGGTATATGAAGATTAATTAATATACCTAATTTAGGAGAGGATCATGTCAAATAATGCATACATTGTATCAGCAGTTAGAACGCCTGGAGGCAAGAAAAATGGAAGCTTGAGTAAATGGCATCCAGCTGACCTAGGTGCAAAAGTTCTCGATGAATTAGTTCATCAATCAGGTGTAGATCCTGAGCTGGTTGATGATGTAATTTTTGGCTGTGTCAGTCAGGTTGGAGCACAATCAGGTAACGTTGCTAGAAATTCAATCCTTGCATCAAGTCTTCCCGAGTCTGTCCCTGGCACTACGGTAGATAGGCAGTGCGGATCTTCTCAGCAAGCTATTCATTTTGCAATCCAAGCAGTAATGTCTGGTACTCAAGATGTCGTAATAGGTGGTGGTGTAGAGGTTATGTCAATGGTACCTATTGGATCAAATATCAAAGATGGATATGACGCAGGTCATGGGCTTCCATTTGATTCAGATGGTATGTCNGAACGATATCCTGGNATTTTCTTTTCACAGTTTAGTGGTGCTGAAATGATGGCAGAAAAATGGAATTTATCNAGAGAGGATTTAGATAGATTTGCACTTAGCAGTCATCAAAAAGCAGCCGCAGCGGTTGAGGGAAAATACTTTGATAGAGAAATTCTTCCTGTTCAAGCTAAAAATGAAGAAGGAAAAACAGACATGGTGCTCAATGATGAGGGCATAAGATATGATGCGAGCTTTGAAGCTCTATCCGGTTTGAACCCAATTACAGAGGGTGGCGTAATCACTGCTGGCAATGCAAGTCAAATTACAGATGGTGCTGCTGCAGTAATGATTTGTAATGATGAGGGCCTTAAAAAGATTAAAGCTGATCCTCGAGCAAGAATAAAAGGTATCAGCGTTGTTGGTGATGATCCAGTTATGATGCTAAGTGGACCAATTCCAGCTTCTCGACAAGTATTAAATGCTACTAATTTAAGCATTAATGATATTGATCTTTATGAGGTTAATGAGGCTTTTGCTCCAGTCCCATTATCCTGGGCAATAGAACTTAAAGCTGATATCGAGAAACTTAACGTTAACGGTGGTGCAATGGCTCTAGGTCATCCCTTGGGGGCATCAGGAGCTAAATTGATGACAACCTTGCTACATGAACTTGAAAGAACAAAAGGTAAGTATGGTCTTCAAGCAATTTGTGAGGGTGGCGGCACTGCTAATGCAACAATTATTGAGAGAATTTAATTATTTGTCTTTGAAGTGCTTAAAGATAGTTGTAATATCTTCCACTGTTCCAATAGAGCTTTGACCATCCCTGTGTTTTAGCTCTATTTCATTATTTTGAAGGTATTGTTTACCAATAATTACATTTATTGGTATGCCAATTAGTTCAGCATCTTTCATTTTAATTCCATAGCCATCTTTTCGGTCATCAAGCATTACCTCGTATCCCATAGATGACAATTCGTTATATAAATCTGTTGCAGCCTTTGCTATTTTTTGATCCTTATCAAATCCTATAGCAATAATATTTACTCCATATGGAGCAATAGCTTCTGGCCAAATAATACCTTTTTCATCATGGTTCTGCTCTATTGCAGCTGCCACCAGCCTTGATATTCCTATTCCATAACATCCCATATAAAGAGTTTGTGATTTGCCTTNNTTATCCAANACATCAGCTTTCATTGCATCAGCATATATTTTTCCAAGTTGAAAGATATGACCAATTTCTATGCCTTTTTTAATTTCTATGGTTCCATTGCCNTCNGGTGATGGTTTTCCCTGCAGAGAATTAATATCTTCTCCTTCATTAAGNAAAAGTTCTGAGTTTATTGCAAATTCAGATGAGTCACTTATGGCAATTGTATCTTCACCATTTTCTGCAATCACATGAAATTCTTCTGATGTGTCGCCACCAATTGAACCAGAATCAGCTTTTACAATTTTATATTCGAGACCTAATCTCTCTATGATCTTTTTGTAGGTTTCTCTCATTACCAAATATGATTGATTTAATGAGTCTTCATTGATATTAAAGCTGTAGGAATCTTTCATAAGAAATTCCCTCCCTCGCATGACACCATAACGCGGCCTAACTTCATCTCTAAACTTTGTTTGAATCTGATAAAGATTTAATGGTAGTTCTTTATANCTTTTAACATTGTTTCTTATTAAGTCAGTTATTACTTCTTCATGGGTTGGTCCAAGACAGAAGTCCCTGTGATGTCTGTCTTGAATGCGCAAAAGCTCTGGGCCCATTTTTTTCCATCTTTGAGTTTCTTCCCATAATTCTCTAGGTTGCACCATTGGCATCAAGACCTCTTGAGCTCCAGATGCATCCATTTCCTCCCGAACGATGTTTTCAATTTTTTTGAGTACTCTAAAACCAAGAGGAAGCCAGTTATATATTCCCGAAGTTACTTTTCTAATCATTCCAGCTCTCAACATTAGCTGATGACTTATGACTTCAGCATCTTGAGGAGTATTCTTAAGAGTGGGTAAAAAAACTTTAGACCACAACATTTTTATATTTGAAATTTCATTTAGTTTATAATTTTATATTTTTTTAGAGACTTATGCCGATTTATGAATATAAATGCTTAAAATGTGAGCATCAATTTGAAGTTATTCAAAGATTTTCAGACAATCCTGTGGAAATTTGTCCAAAGTGCAAAAAAAACGAAGTAAAAAAATTGATTTCAGCTCCAACTTTTAGGTTAAAGGGAGGAGGTTGGTATGAGACAGATTTTAAAACTGGTTCTAAAAAGAATATAGTAGATACTAAAGATGAAAAAGATAGTCAGGCTAAAGAAAAAGTAAAAAAAACAGATAAATTAGACAAAAAGAGCTCAGATAAAAAAACTTAATTAAGAGAGATAAAAATGCGTTCACACTATTGCGGAAATATTAATAGTTCAGATATTGGAAGTAATGTTGAGATTTCTGGGTGGGTTCATAAAAGAAGGGATCATGGCGGCGTAATTTTCTTAGATATTCGTGATTTATATGGAATAGTTCAGACAGTTTTCAATCCCAGTCTAAAGAAAGTATTTGAAATAGCAGATTCTTGCAGAAGTGAATATGTTGTAAATGTAAAAGGAAAAGTAAGAAAGAGAATTGATGGAGCAGTAAATCCAAAAATGTTAACGGGTGAGATAGAAATAGAAGCAAGTGATTTGTCTATTTTAAGCTCAGCCGTTACTCCTCAGTTTCCGTTGGATGATTACCAAGATGTGAGTGAAGATATAAGACTTAAATACAGATTTTTAGATTTGAGGCGACCCGATGTTAATCAAAGATTAGTTCAAAGATCTAAAATAACCTCAGAAATTAGGTCAATTTTAGAAAAACATCATTTTCATGAAATTGAGACGCCTATACTTACCAGAGCTACACCAGAGGGTGCAAGAGATTACCTAGTTCCAAGCCGAGTTCATCCTGGTGAATTTTTTGCTTTGCCGCAATCTCCACAGCTGTTCAAACAATTGCTTATGATTGGTGGTTTAGATAAATACTATCAAATAGCTAAGTGTTTTAGAGATGAGGATTTGCGTGCAGATAGGCAGCCAGAATTTACTCAGGTTGATATTGAGGCTTCGTTTGTTTCAACTGAAGATATAATAAATGTTGGAGAAGACTTAGTAATATCTTTGTTATCAAAATTTACGGATTACAAAAAGACTTCTGTTCCCAGAATTCCATATGCTGAATCTATGGAGAAGTATGGATGCGATAAACCCGATCTTAGGATTCCTTTACAATTAATTGATATTGCTGAGCTTGTAAGGGATGAGGAATTTAAAGTATTTTCTGGCCCAGCAAATGATCATGCGTCTAGAGTAGTTGCATTAAAAGTACCAGAAGCTGCATCAATGACTAGAAAAAAAATTGATCAATACACTGACTATGTTGGTAAGTTAGGTGCGAAGGGCTTGGCATATATCAAAGTAGTTGATCTTGATTCAGAGAACGGACTGCAATCACCTATTTTAAAATTTTTAAAGAAAGAAACAGTTGACTCAATTCTAAGTACCCTAGATGCACAAAATAATGACATTATCTTTTTTGGGGCTGGAAATACAAAAATTGTTAATTTATCAATGAGCTCATTAATTAAAAGTATTGGTGAAGATATGAATTTAATAACTTCTTCATGGGCGCCGTGTTGGATTGTTGACTTTCCAATGTTTGAGAGAAATAAAGAAAATAATTTAACATCATTGCATCATCCTTTTACTTTACCAGCTGTTTCAGTTGATGAATTAAAGGACGATCCTGATAACGCTTTAGCATGTGCATATGATTTTGTGTTGAATGGCTATGAGCTTGGAGGTGGATCTTTGAGAGTTTATGAACCATCTATGCAAAAAGAAATTTTTAGTATTTTAGGAATTTCAAATGAAGAGGCAAATGAGAAGTTTGGATTCTTATTATCAGCTTTGTCATCAGGATGTCCTCCTCATGGTGGCATTGCATTTGGTTTAGATAGAATAATTATGCTGTTGTCTGATACGACTAATATTCGTGACGTTATAGCATTTCCCAAGACGCAAAGTGCTTCATGCTTGCTAACAGAAGCACCAAGTGAAGTATCTGATGATCAGCTTGATGAGCTCAATATTTCCGTAACTTCTAATAAGGACTAACTAATGGCAGGGCATTCCAAATGGGCTAATATAAAACATCGTAAAGCTAGGCAGGATGCTTCTAGAGGCAAAATTTGGACTAAAGTGATTCGAGAGATTACTGTAGCTGCTAAGGGCGGCCCTGATCCTGCAGATAATCCAAGACTCAGATTAGCACTGGATAAGGCAAATGCGGCAAATATGCCTAAAGATACAATCAAGCGAGCTATTCAAAAGGGTTCAGGAACTGGAGAAATGGGTGCTTTAGAGGAATTAATATTTGAGGGTTATGGCCCGAATGGCGTGGCTATTCTTGTTGAGACAATGACAGATAATCGAAATAGAACAGTTGCTGATGTTCGTCATGCCTTTACAAAATTTGGAGGTAATATGGGAACTGATGGATCAGTTTCTTATCTTTTTAACAAGCTAGGAGTCGTTCATGTAGATCTATCTCATGAGGAAGATCAAATTATGGAAATAGCCCTAGATGCTGGTGCTGATGACTTTAGTGTACAAGATGAATATTATGAAATTATCTCTTCTCCGGGCAACTTATCAAAAATTGTTGAAGCTTTAAAGGAGAAAAATATTGCATCATTATTGGCTGAAAATACTATGCGGGCTGACACTTTAGTTAATTTAGATCAGGAAGCCTCAGAAAAGGTTTTAAAAATTATGAATTTTATGGATGACCTTGATGATGTTCAAGAGGTTCATACAAATGCAGAGTTTCCAGAAAACTTCAGTGTTGACGAATAATTATGGCCATTAATTCAAGAACCAAAGGTGCTAATTTTGAAAGAGAAATTGGCAACCTCCTTGTTGAGCAACTAAATTTAAAACAGCCAGTCAAAAGAATTTTAGAGCAAACCCGTACAAAAGAATTGCCTGATTTAAAATTGGGTAGGTGGTGTTTAGAATGTAAAAGATATGGTGAT
>JGI24820J26691_1000197_pt1 | contig 17171 bp, 20 predicted proteins | sample METZYME_5_50m_FD_26691 | JGI IMG/M metagenome (IMG submission 26691) | reverse complement strand
CCTGCTAAGAATTCATATAACTTAATTCCAAAGAAAGACTTCATTAGCACTAAAGAAAACATATTTTTGAAAGGTATATATATCTTTAATTTTCTTGTATGAATTGGGAAATTTTCTAACCACCATGATCTATCATTTAGACCATTTTTAACTTCATTAAATTGAAAGTTCTCTAGATACCTTAGCCCTCCATGTAAAAGTTTTGTAGTTTTGGAACTTGTCTCACTCAGTAAAGTATTTTTTTCAAAAATTGATACTTTATGACCTTCTCTTGCCAAAAAAATGCCTACTATTAGACCAGTAATTCCACCTCCAATTATTCCAATTTTTTTATTCAAAGGAATCCCATCCATGCGTTTTAAAGTCGATTACCGAATTATCTTTTTTAATAATTATTTCTTTATTTGACTTGATTTCACCAATACAAAAGTCTTCTAAAGTAAGTTCGCTATCTTTAAATTCTGGTGAACATGTATAACACAATTTATAGTTTTGAGGATTCACATATGCTTGTTAGATCTTTTATTAATCCGTCTGAAATATCAACGCAACTATTGGCATATTTAGAAATGAACTTACTTTTGTCAAAATCCACTTTAGGATTAAAAAACTTTTTTACGAATTCAGTTTTTTTATTATTTTTCCAATCTTCTAATCCCCTTCTACCTTCTCCCAATGGGCCAGTTATAAATATTAAATCTCCGACTTTTGCAGTTGATCTTAATATATTATTTTCATAAGCGTATCCAAAAACATTAACACATACGCTGATCTCTCCATTAGTGATATCTCCTCCAACTAATTTTATTTGATATTCATTTAATATTTTCTCAACTCCGCTAGTGAATTTTTTATACCAATCTAAATCTGTGCTATTTGATGTCAATCCAATTGATATAAAAGATGGATATGCTCCCATGGCTGCTAAATCACTCAAAGCAACTGCAATGGATCTGTATGCAATATCCTGTGGTGAAGAATCTTCAGGAAAATGAGAATTAATTTTTGATATATCAATCGAATGAACAAGATCTTTATCTTGAGATTTTATTACTGCTGCATCATCTCCAGATCCAACCAATACAGCATCATCTTGCTTATGATCAACTAAATGCTGAAAGCAATTTAAAATTGCTGATTCTGATATCAAGAAGGATATCTTTCAAACAATCCGCTAGCTCCCATTCCACCGCCAACACACATTGTTACTACGCCAAACTGCTTATCTAAATTTTGAAGCTGTCTTGCTAGGTGTCCAACTTGTCTTGAACCAGTCATGCCAAATGGGTGCCCTATTGAAATTGAACCACCATCAAGATTAAGTTTATCCATTGATATGCCAAGCTTGTCTCTGCAATAGACTACTTGAACTGCAAATGCTTCGTTAAGCTCCCATATATCAATATCGTCAATTGAAAGATTATAATTTTTTAATAGCTTAGGAACAGAGTAAATTGGTCCAATTCCCATCTCATCTGGCTCACAACCCATGGTAGTAAAACCTCTAAAATATGCTAAAGGTTTTAAATTTAGTTCCTTGGCTTTATCTTCAGACATTACAAGTGTTACTGATGCACCATCTGACAATTGCGAGGAGTTACCTGCAGTTACAGATCCATTTTCCGGATCGAAAACTGGTTTTAGAGAAGCTAAGCCTTCAAGAGTTGTTTCCGGCCTGTTACATTCATCTTTATCAACTGTATATTCAATTTCTTTTGATTCACCTGTTTCTTTGTTAGTAAGAAGCATTTTAGTATCCATAGGTATAATCTCGTCATCATAGCCACCAGATTGTTGAGCTGCAGCAGTTCTCATTTGACTCTCAAACGCATATTCATCTTGTGCTTCTCTAGAAACCTCATATCGTTTTGCAACTACTTCTGCGGTCATTCCCATTGGGAAATAAATTCCAGGAACTTCCTCAGCCAGTCTTTCATTAACAAAGTTATCCATATTCATATTCATCATAGAAATAGTTTCTGCTCCACCAGCAATAACTGTGTCATATGAACCTGCCATAATTTGGCCAGCTGCCATTGATATTGACTGAAGTCCAGAAGAGCAATATCTATTTATAGTTGTGCCGCCAGTTGTTATTGGTAATTTAGATAGAACTGCAGCGTTTCTTCCAACATTATGACCCTGAGCTCCCTCAGGATTTCCACAACCCATAATAATATCTTCTACCTCTTCAGGTGGAAGGTTAGGATTCCTATCCAACATAGCATCTATAATATGCGCTAGCATTTCATCAGGCCTTGTCATATTAAAGCCGCCTCTATGAGATTTTGCTAATCCTGTTCTAACACTATCTACAATAACTACATTTTTCATGATTTCTCCAATTTAAGCTTAACTATTCTATTCTATCTTCATCTTTACTTAAAGTCTTATACCAATCAGGAATGAGGTCTATATCATGCTCTTTTGCTTTTTTTAGAACATATGGAATAGAGATTGGACTAAATGGCAAAACAACTAAAATACCAAGTCCTAGACTTTTAAAAATTTGTTTTAGCTGTTTATTTGCGTTATCAATATCATCATCTGTGGCATTTCCTTCAATATAATTTATATAAATGTCTAACATCTTTTTGTTTTCCTCAGTTTCTTCTAAAAAAGAATCTTTGAGTTTTAATAAATTTTTCTTAATTTGATCTGTATTCATATATTCAAAAATATTATGCTACATTTATTTACATGATTAAATCTGAAAGGGCTATCATAATAAAAAAAATTTTGGATAAGGAATATCCTGAAACACCAGTACCTTTAAATCATAAAGATAATTTTACTTTGCTTATTGCTGTTTTATTATCTGCACAATGTACTGATGAAAGAGTTAATCAAATAACTCCTGCTTTGTTTAAGCTTGCATCAAATCCTCAAAAAATGTCTAAGCTGTCCATAGACAAGATATATAAAATTATTAAACCTTGTGGATTGGGTCCACAAAAATCGAAAGCCATATCTAAATTATCTAAAATATTAGTTAAACAATATAAAGGAAAAGTTCCAAATAATTTTTCTGACTTAGAAAAATTACCTGGAGTTGGTCATAAAACTGCCTCTGTTGTTATGAGTCAAGGTTTTGGGATTCCTGCATTCGCTGTTGATACTCACATTCATAGGCTTGCACAAAGGTGGGGTCTAACTAACGGTAAAAATGTTAAAAAAACTGAAGAAGATCTAAAAAAAATATTTCCTAAAGAATCTTGGAATAAGCTACATTTACAAATAATTTTTTGGGGAAGAGAATATTGTATGGCAAAAGCTTGTTATGGAATTGAGTGTAAAATTTGTAAATCATGTTACCCAAAAAGAAAGAAACGTTTTGTGCACAAAAGACCTTAGATAATATAAAATTACTACAAATTCTTTTTTTAAAATTTATATAAAACAATTATGAAAGCATCAAGAAGTGACAATATTTTTTCGAATAATAATACTATTAAAGATTATGACACCGAGTTATGGGCATCATTTGAATATGAGGCTGAAAGACAAGAGGATCATATTGAATTAATAGCCTCAGAAAATTATGCATCAAAAAGGATTCTTGAGGCTCAAGGATCTCTTTTGACCAATAAATACGCTGAAGGCTATCCCTCAAAACGATATTATGGTGGTTGTGAAAATGTGGATATTGCAGAAAATCTTGCAATAGATAGAGCAAAAGAGCTTTTTAAAGCAGACTATGCAAATGTCCAACCTCATTCAGGATCATCAGCAAATGCTGCAGCATATTTAGCACTCTTAGAACCGAATGATACTATTCTTGGTATGAGTCTTGATCATGGTGGTCATTTAACTCATGGTTCAAAAGTTAATTTTTCTGGAAGAAATTATAAAAGTGTTCAATACGGACTTCATCCCGAAACTCATGATATCAATTATGATGAAGTAAGGTCTCTTGCCAAGGAACATCAACCTAAATTAATAATTGCAGGTTTTTCTGCGTTTACTGGAATAATTGATTGGAAAAAATTTAGAGAAATAGCTGATGAAGTTGGCGCTTATTTTCTTGTAGACATGGCTCATGTTTCTGGTCTGGTTGCTGCTGACTTATATCCTTCTCCAGTTCCATACGCAGATGTTGTTACATCTACTACTCATAAAACGTTACGAGGACCTAGATCAGGGATTATTCTTGCAAGAGCTAATGAAGAGATAGAAAAAAAATTAAACTCTGCTGTCTTTCCTGGTTCTCAAGGCGGTCCTTTAATGCATGTCGTTGCAGCGAAAGCTCTATGTTTTAAAGAAGCTTTAGATCCAGAATTTAAAATATACATACAACAAGTGATGGATAATGCAAAAACTATGGCTGAAACAATAATGTCAAATGGTATAGATATTGTTTCCAATGGCACTGAGAATCACATAATATTAGTAGATCTTAGAAGTAAGGGGATTACTGGAAAGGACCTTGAAAGAGTCCTCGGATCAGTAAATATAACTGTAAACAAAAACTCTGTACCAAATGATCCTGCTTCACCATTTGTGACATCAGGAATAAGAATTGGGACACCTGCAGCCACAACAAGAGGATTTAAAGAAAAGGAAATTGTTCAGGTAGCTAATTGGATATCAGATATTATTAATAATTTTGATAACGAGGAATTACACAACACTATCAAAGAAGACGTCCATAAACTTACGAGTAATTTTCCAGTATATAATTTATAGATGTACTGTCCTTTTTGCCAAGCAGAAGATACGAAGGTAATTGATTCAAGATTGGTCGCAGATGGTTCTCAAATAAGAAGAAGAAGAGAATGCGAAGTATGTCATTCAAGATTTACAACATTTGAAACACCTGACTTAGCTCTTCCAAGAGTTATAAAAAGTAATGGTGAAAGGCAGCCTTTTAATGGGTCTAAATTAAAAAAAGGCATGCTTAGGGCTTTAGAAAAGAGACCACTCTCTATTGAAGAAATTGACATAGTATTTGGAAAAATATTAAAAGAAATAAGAGTTAGGGGTGTACGTGAAATTAAGTCAATTGAGATTGGTGAAATAATGATGAATGCCCTTAAAGAAGTTGATACAGTTGCTTACGTGAGATTCGCATCTGTTTACAGAGACTTTCAGGACATTAAAGATTTCTCAGAAGAAATTAGCTCTTTAGCAAAAGAAAAACCAAAGAGAAAAAAATCTAAAAAATGAATTTCGAAGAACTTATGCTTCGTGCTTTAACTAATGCGGAGTCTTTTAAATATACTGCCAAGCCAAATCCTGTTGTAGGTGCAATTTTATGGAATGGTAATGAAATTATCTCAGAAGGTTATCATGAGGTTTATGGTAGTCATCATGCCGAAATAAATGCGATTTCTAATGCTAAGAAATTTCTGGGAAAGAAATTTGATAACTTTTCTGAGTTAACATTAATATGCACTCTTGAGCCATGTAGTCATGTTGGTAAAACTGGATCATGTGCAAAAAAAATTGTAAGCACTGGAATTAAAAAAGTCGTAATTGGTTCAATCGATCCTAATCCAAAAGTTGCTGGTAAAGGTATCGAAATTTTAAAAAAGAATGGTGTTGATGTTGTTGTTGGTATACATGAAGATATTGTCAAAAATCAGAATAAATATTTTTTCTTCAAACATACCAATAATAGACCTTATATAATTCTAAAAATTGCCTCGTCGTTGGATGGAAAATCTCATATTCAAAGCGATGAAAGAACAATTATCACTACGAAAGCTTCAAGGGAGGATGTTCAAATATTGAGAGCTTCATGTGATGCGATTCTTACTGGAGGTAATACACTGATAAATGATAATCCTAGAATGAACGCAAGAGTAAGTTTTCCAACCAATCAACCCAAAAAAATATTATTAACAAGTAAAGAGTATGATAAGGAACTAAATTTTTTTAAAGAAAACAATGTTCAAATTTTTAAAAATCAAGATCTAACAAAGATAATAAATTCATTTAAAGATCAAGACATTTGTTCAATTTTAGTCGAAGCAGGACCTAAGCTAGCAAATTCTTTTTTAAATCTTGATCTTATTGATGAAATTATTGCATATACTTCGAATGCAAAACTTGGTAATAAAGCAATAAGTTGGTTTAAGGAAAATAATGCTATTGAAAATTATGGTTTTAAATTAGAATCCTCCTATAAAATTGAAACCGATCTAAAAGAAATATTTAAAAAAAATGGATAAAAGTAACATTCTAGAAATTATTGACGATATTAAATCTGGAAAAATGGTTATTATTGTTGATGATGAATCAAGGGAAAACGAAGGAGATTTAGTTTGTGCTGCAGATTTGGTAACACCAGAAATTGTTAATTTTATGGCTTCTAAAGGAAAAGGTTTAATATGCCTTCCAATGAGCAAAAAACTTTGTGATAAATATAATTTACAAATGATGACTAACAATAATAGAGCCGCTAATAAAACAGCATTTACAGTATCAATTGAAGCTGCTGAAGGAATCACGACAGGCATTTCAGCTGCAGATAGAGCTCATACAATAAAAACAGCAGTTAATAAAAATTCAATTCCATCAGATATTGTTCAACCAGGTCATATTTTTCCATTAAAAGCTATGAAAGGTGGTGTCTTGAGCAGAGCTGGTCATACTGAAGCTGCATGTGATTTAGCAAAACTAGCAGGTCTTCAACCTGCTGGGGTAATTTGTGAAATTATGAATGAAGATGGAACCATGGCAAGACGAGACGATTTAATTAAATTTGGTAAAGAAAATAAAATTAAAGTTGGAACGATTGCAGATTTAATTGATTACAGACTTTCGATGGAAGCAACTATAGAATCTGTCTTAGATAAAGATGTAAAAAACGAATTTGGTGAATTTAAACTTAATGTTTGGAGAGATAAAATTTATGATGAATATCACTTCTCTCTTTCAATGGGTAATTTACATGAAAAGGATTCTCCCCTTGTGAGAGTTCAAACTCAAAGCATTCTTCAAGATCTGCTTGGAATTGACGAGCTAGGTAAAAATTGGTCAATTAGAAATTCATTAAAAAGAATTTCTGACGAAGGTACTGGATTGCTTGTTCTTATTAATCACAGAGACGCAAAAAGTTATTGGCTTAATAAGCTTGAAGAAAAGGAAATAGAACCAAAAAGTAACAGGCGGGTAATTGGAGTTGGATCTCAAATTCTCAGGGCATTAAATCTAAAACAAATAACTGTTCTTGGCACTCCGACAAAATATAATGCAGTTTCTGGTTTTGATATTGAAATAACGGGATTTGTAAATGAATAATATATTAATAGTTCATACATCTTGGTACGAAAATTACATTTCTAATATGCTTAAAGTTTCCAAAGATATCTTAGATGGTGAATTTAAGTGCTCTGTATCACAAGCCCCTGGTGCGATTGAACTTGCTGCTCTTGCAAAAAGTAAATTGAATAAAAATAACTATGTTGGTGTGCTATTTTTAGGCATTATCATAAGAGGTGAAACAAGTCATTATGATTTAGTCACTCAGGAAACCTTTAGATCTATTGGTTCACTTGCAGAAAAATATTTTGATGTTGCAATAATTAATAATGTTTTATGTGTTGAAAATGAAAAGCAACTTATTGAGAGATTGGAAAAAAATACTGAAAATAATTCAAATGCTTTAATACATCTCATCAATGAAAAATCTATCTAACTTCAAGATAATAATTAAAACAAGAGAGTATTTAATTCAAGCTATATATCAAATGTTATTTAGTAATGATGGTATTGAAAAGATAATAACTCAGTTCAAGAACGAACATAAAAATAAAAAAGTAGATTTTAAAATGTTTTCAAAATCACTAAAGTCAATTGAAAAAAATAAAAAAAATATTGAATCAATAATTAAATCTTTAAATATCTCAGACTCAAGTATCGAGTTAATTGACAAGTCAATTCTTATTTTTGCAATCAATGAAATGGTGTATGGCTCTATAGACAAACCAATTATCATTGACGAATCGATAAGACTAGCAAAGAAATTTTCAAGTCCAGACTCTTATAAGTTTTTAAATGCTGCTTTGGATAAAATTATAAAAAAAAATATCTAAAAATTATCTCAATATAGTTTGATCTCTTGATGGCCCAGTTGAAATAATCGAAGCGCTACTATTTGTGAAATGTTCTATGTATTCTATGTAGACTTTTGCATTTTCAGGCAATCTTTCATATTCAGTAATCCCCTCAGTAGACGATAACCATCCTTCAAAGTCTTTATATACGGGTTCATCATTTTTGTAATCAATACATACTTTGATATTTTTCATTTCATCTAAAACATCTAGTTTGGTTAAGCATAGATCTGTGACGGAGTTAATAAAAATAGATTTTTTTAATGCAACTAGATCGAGCCAGCCACATCTTCTTGGTCGCCCAGTTGTTGCTCCAAACTCATTTCCTTTCTCAGCAAGCATTTTACCGTTATCATCAAATAATTCAGTGATGAATGGTCCCTCTCCGACCCTGGTCGTATATGCTTTTGATATGCCAATAATTTTATCAATATATTTTGGTCCAATACCTAATCCGGTAGAGACACCTCCTGCAGTAGTGCTTGATGATGTCACATATGGATAAGTGCCATGATCGATATCTAAAAGAGTTCCTTGAGCTCCCTCAAATAAAATAGATTTATTTTCTTCAACCCATTCCTGCATTAAATTTTGTGAATCTACACAATACTTCTTATACAAATCTTCATATTTAATTACCTCTTCATACACTTCATTTATGTCATGAGGTTTATGATCATATAAATCTAGTAATCTATTATGATATTTCACTAACTTTTCAATTTTTTTGTTTAGATTTGATTTATCCCCAAGATCTCCAAACCTAATAGCTCTTCTTCCAATTTTATCTTCATATGCAGGACCAATTCCTCTTCCTGTAGTTCCAATTGATTCTGTCTTATCTCTTACTTTGTCGATCGATATGTGACTTGGTAGAATTAAAGTACAAGATGAACTTACAAAAAATCTATCAGTAAAATTTATATTTCTATCAATAAGATTATTAATTTCTTTATCAAGAGCATCGAGAGCTAAAACTACCCCGTTACCTATCAAACATTGAGATTTTTCATGAAGTATTCCTGACGGAATTAAATGTAATACGGTTTTTTCTCCATTGACCTTAATAGTATGGCCAGCGTTATGACCACCTTGGAAACGGCAAACAGCATCTATGTTCTCACTTAGGTTATCTACAATCTTACCCTTACCTTCATCTCCCCATTGAAGACCTAGGATTAAAGTATTGTTAGACACTCGAAAGCCTAATCTTGATCTTTTTTATCGTTAAGATATTTAAAAAACTCTGAATCTGAATCAATTAGCATTACATCTGATTTATTTTCAAATGTTTCTACATAAGCTTTCATGCTTCTTGTAAATTCATAGAATTCAGGATCTTGAGAAAAAGATTCAGCATATATTCCTGCCGCCTCAGCATCACCCTCACCTCTTAATTGTTCAGCTTGTTTATATGCCTCAGCTAATATAACAACTTTATCTTTATCGGCTACTGCTCTAATTTCTCTTGCAATTTCCTTACCTTCTGATCGAAGCTCTTCTGCAAGTCTTTGTCTTTCTGTTCTCATTCTTTCATAAACAGAATTACTTAAGTTTGAAGGTAGATCTATTCTTTTGACTCTAAAATCGATTATTTCAACGCCCAAGTCTTTTACAGATTCATTTAGAGAGCTGAGCATAATGCTCATTAACTCGTCTCTTTCACCTGAAACAACTTCTTTAACTGTTCTTTTACCAAAGTTATTTTTTAAAACAAACTCAGATCTTTGTCCCAATAAACTATTTAAACTATTAAAGCTTCCGTTGTTTGCTTTATAAAATGTTAATACATCAGTGATTCTATACTTAATGAATGAGTCAACAAGCAAATACTTACTTTCAACTGTTAAAATTCGATCTGGTTCCTCATCGAGAGTCTGTATTCTTGAGTCATATTTTTTTACATCTTGAATAATGGGTAATTTAAAATGAAATCCTACAGGGATATCAGGTCTAACTGCTTCACCAAATTGAAATACAATTGCTCTCTCTTTTTCATTCACAACAAAGAAACTATTAATTAATAGTCCAAAAGTTAATGCGCCAAAAATTATGTAAAAAGTACTTCTATTCATCATCATCACCTTTCTTTTTATTTTCTTCCATTATTTTATCAAGAGGCAAGTATAAGAGATTGTTGCCACCTTCAACGTCGACCATGATTTTTGTCGAATTAGATAAAACTGATTGCAATGCATCTAGATATAATCTATCTCTTGTAACTTCAGGAGCCTTTGAATATTCCATAAGGAGCTGATTAAATCTTTCAACTTCCCCTTCGGCTTTAGCAACTACTTCTTCTTTATAAGCTTCAGCGCCTCTAATCCTCGCTTGAGCTTGACCTCTAGCCTCAGGAACGATTGATAACGCATATCTTTCAGCTTCGTTTTGTAACCTTTCTTTATCCTCTCTAGCTGCAACAACGTCATCAAAAGCATTCTTTACAGCAGCTGGTGGATCAGTTTTTTCAATATTGACTTGTTGAACGATCAAACCAGTTTGATAAATATCTAAGTACGATTGAAGTCTTGTTTGAACCTCTTGAGCGATATTTTCTCTTCCAACCGTTAATGTCTGATCTAGTGTGTTGTCTCCAACCACATGCCTTAATGCACTTTCTATTGCATTTCGTAGACTGCCTTCAGGATCCTTAACGTTAAGAACAAAATCTTTTAAATTTGCAATTCTATATTGAGCTGAAACTGTTACATCAACGATATTTTCATCTTTTGTAAGCATGCTGTTTGTTTGCGTATATCTTCTTGTGAGAGACACATTCTCAATGTATCTGTCATCTATTCCAGCTAATCTGAAGTTAAGGCCTTCTTCCTGTTCTTCATAAAACTTACCTAATCTTAATATTACTGCTCTTTCAGAGGCATCTAATTGATAGATGCATTGAGATGCATACACAATCGAAAATCCAAACAAAGCATACATAAGCATTCTTGATGAAGGGAACTTAAATCCCCCGCCATTTCCGCTATCGCCTGATCCATTGTTAGATGATTTTTTACCTCCTAGAATAGATGAAAATTTTTTCATTAACTCATCAAAATCTGGTGCGTCATTTTTATTGCCCCAAGGGTCTTTATTTTGATTTTCCCAATTCACTTTTTGTGTTACCTCATTTGAAACTTATATTATAAACGTATGTTGGGACTTATTATTACATTTAAAGTGCCGTAATTAATTTTTTAATGTCATTTTCGAGCATTGAAAACTTGTTTAATTCAATTTCTTTAAATTTATCCCAACTTCTTATCCATGTAGTTTGTCTTTTTGCTAGCTGTCTAGTTGCGTAAAGTGCTTTTTTAAAAAAAGTATCGTGATCATACTTTTTTTCAATGTAATCAAATGCTTGTTTGTAGTTAACTGATTTTCTTAGAGGATGATCAAGATCAATATTATATTTATTTAGTATATTCTTTGCCTCATCCACCAAACCTTGTTCAATTATCTTTTTTAATCTAGCTTCAATTCTAGTATGGAGAATATCTCTATCAACAGAAATGCAATATTGAACAACGTTAAATTTATCTGATAGATTATTTTTTGTGTCATCAGAAAAAATTTCACTCATTTTTTTTCCAGTTTTTTTATATACCTCTAGAGCTCTAATGATCCTCACTTCATCATTTTTGTTAATTTTATTAGCATAATCAGGATCTATTTGATTTAGCTTTTTATGCAAAAAAAAGTCCTCGCTATCAAACTTAAGTTTAATCATACTATCTCTAAATTTTTGATCTCTTTCTGGTAAATCATTTATTCCTGTGTATAAAGATTTAAAATACATCATAGAACCCCCTACAAATACCGGTAGTTTGTTCTTATTGTGAATTTCTTCGATTATTTTTATTGAATGTTTGTAAAAATCTGCAACCGTAAAGACTTTATCCGGAGTAACAATGTCGACCAAATGATGATGATGTTTCTCAAGTATATTTTTACAAGGTTTTGCAGAACCTATGTTGCAGTCTTTATAAACCATGACCGAGTCGACACTAATCAACTCTATAGGATATTTTTTTGCTAAATTTATTGCTAAATCTGATTTTCCTGATGCTGTTGGCCCAAAAAGAAATACTATTGATTTATGTGATTTGTCTATTAGAGAGCATCCTCATTTGTTTCACCAGTTCTAATTCTAACAACCTCATCGATTGGTGAAACGAATATCTTTCCATCTCCAATTTTTCCAGAAGCAGATGATTTTATAATAGCAGCCTTAACTTGTTCTACCATTTCATCAGTCACTGCAATCTCAATTTTTATCTTTGGAAGGAAATCAATAGTATATTCTGCTCCCCTGTATAGTTCTGTATGACCCTTTTGCCTGCCAAAGCCCTTAACTTCTGTCATCGTCATACCAGAAACTCCAATTTCATCTAATGAAGTTCTTACCTCTTCAACCTTAAAAGGTTTAATTATTGCTGTTACTAATTTCATAATTAATTAAGTCATGTATATGTTTGTATTGTTTATCTGATGAGCCAATATTTTTGGCCACCACCTCAGAAGCATTATCTACCATATTAATTCTTAATTCATCATTATTTAGCAATTCTCTATATGCATTTGATAGTTCAGTATGAGATTCCAATTGAACACAAGCATTCTCAGCTTGAAACAAAGTTAAAATATCCTCAAAATTTTTCATAAATGGGCCAACAATAATTGCACATTTATTTTTTGCAGCCTCAATAAAATTATGCCCGCCATATTTGCTATTTAGGCTACCACCAATAAATGCTATTTCAGCAGTTTCATACAAAGAATTTAATTTACCAGTTGAATTAATAATAGTTGCATTAGTATTTTCAATGTCAAAATTAAGATTTGGTTCTATAACAGCGCTCAATTTTCTATTTTTAAAAATCTCCAATACTGAATTAGCTCTTTCTGGATGTCTAGGTACTATTATTAACTTTAAATTTGGGAACTCTTCTAATAGATCAAAATAAGAATCTATAACAATCTCCTCTTCTCCTTCATGAGTGCTTGCTGCTAGGAAGATTTTATTACTTGTGATTATTTTATTTGATTCGTTATTATTTATTTCAGCATCAAACTTTACCGAGCCAACCTGCTTGATCTTTTCATTTGAGACTCCAATTTTAATAAACCTCTCAACATGTTTATTACTTTGTGCTAGAACTAAAGAAATTCTTTTTAGAACTGACTTTGAAAATGATTTGAACAATAAATATCTTTTTAAAGAAGATTCAGATAATCGTGCATTTGATAGGATTATTGGAATCTTTCTTCTAGAAGCTAAATAAATCATCGACGGCCATATTTCTGTTTCAAATAAAACAAGACAAATAGGATTAAATTTTTTAATAAATGCATTCACAAATATAAAGAAATCCCATGGTGCATATACAACATCTACATCTTTATCATAGATATTTTGAGCATGCCTTAAGCCAGTGGGAGTTGATACGGTTAAAATTATATTATTATCATTCTTAAATTTTCTTACTAGTTGCTCTGAACCAATTACCTCTCCCAAACTAACTGCATGAAACCAAACAAGATTTTTTCTAGAAGATTGCCTGTATATTCCAAATCTATTTAAAAAATTAGATATATAATCTCTATCTTTAAAGCCCTTGATTATAATTCTTGTTACCATAAGAGGTAACAGGAATAATAAAACTGAGTTATAGATAAATAACATCATAAAATATCTAACAATTTAATAATGTAATGATACATCTTAATATCAAATGAAAAATGCTTTATTAATAATTCTTATAAGTTTTTGGAAAATATTAATTCTTTTTCCAATAAAGTTTCAATATGTATTAGCAACTGTTATTGGTAGTTTGATTAATTCATTACCTTTGAAGAGAAATAAAATAAGCAAAGTAAATATTGAGTTATGTTTTAAGGATCTGAATAAACACGATAGAAATAACATTCACAAAGAAAATACAATTGAATTTGCAAAAGCTATATTTTATACGGGCATTGCATGGTTCTGGTCAAATGAAAGAATTAAAAAAAATATTCCTTATAAAATTAATGGTCTGCAAGATATATTAAGGAATCAAGATACTGGGAATGGTATTCTGTTGTTATTTAAACATTCCCTTCATCTTGAACTTGATTCAAGAATAATAGCTATGCATGCAGACATTTATGGTATTGAAAGAGAACATAATTCAAAAATGTTTGAAAATATTCAAAGGTCAGGAAGACTTAAAAGCTTAAGAGGAATAACAGATAGAGATAATACTTTTACTTTTATCAAATGGTTAAAAAAAGGTAAGACTGTTTTATATGCTCCAGATCAAGATTATGGAATCAAAAAGTCTATAGAGCTAAACTTTTTTGGTATTCCTGCGGCAACTGTAACAGCGCCATTAAAAATAATTGAAAAGACCGGATGTAAAGTTTTTTTTATTAACTCTTTTTTTAATGAGGGAGAGCTAATATTAGATCTTGAAAAATTAAATCTTGATCAATCATCAACTGAGAAATTTTTAAAACAATTAAATTTAATTATTGAAAATAAGATAAAACTTCATCCTCATGAATACCTTTGGCAGCATAGAAGGTTTAAATCAACTCTTGGAAAGGAAAAAATTTATAAATGAGCTTTGATCAAATAAGAAAAATAAAGGGATTTATGCCTGAACACGAAGGTAAGGCTCTTTTTCAATGGGCAAAAAACTTTTCGAAACTTGGGCCTATTATGGAAATCGGAACTTATTGTGGTAAGTCTTCTTTGTATCTTTCTTTAGGAGCAAAAAAAAATAATGAGTATGTTTATACGATAGATCACCATCTTGGTTCCGAAGAGCATCAATTTAATGAGGAATATTTTGATGAAGAAATATATGATTATAAAAATAACAGAGTAAATACCCTTCCGTTGTTAATTAAAAATATAAATAAATGTAAGGCAGAAAATATTGTTCCAATAATTGGAGAATCTAAACGATTATCTAAAAATTGGCAGTCAAATATTAGTATGCTTTTTATTGATGGTGGGCATTCATATGAATCGGCTAATAATGATTATAAATATTGGGAATCAAAAATTGTCACTGATGGTTGCTTAGTAATACATGACATATTTGAAAATCCTGATGAGGGCGGCCAAGCGCCATATAAAATATTTCAAAAAGCATTAAAAAATAAATACAAACTTTATGAGCGAGTGGATACTATAGCTTGTCTAATAAAGGGATGATTGATTCTTCAAAAATAAATCGGAAGCACTTGAAAAATTTAAGACAGAATCAGCAGCAATAATAAGAGCTGCAGCAGTCCAACTTGGTTTTTCATTTGGCCAAAAAATATTTTCTTTATATTGCCATCCCATATAAGGAATTTTGTTTTCATCAGAAATATTCAAAATATCGATAAGAAGTTGTTTGGATTTATTAAAATCACCAGAAATCATAAGAGATACTATAAATTCTGAAGTTTCAGCAACAGTGACCCATGGCTCTTCAATAACGCACTTTACACCTATTTCATTTACGTAAAAATCAGCAAAAATTTTATCTATATAAAGTTTGATTTGATTTTGATTTAAGCATCCCGATAGAATTGGATAATAGGAATCCATAGAAAATCTTTTTCTATCTTTTAGAATATCAAATTTTCCTGTTGGATTTTTAATTGCTTCAGAAAGCAAATCATAGGATTTTATCCAACTTTCAGTATTTTCATGCTTATCCAAAATTTTAGAAACTGCTAATCCACATTCAATGCTTTTTAAAATTGAAGATGAGCCGGTTATTAGAAAATCATGTTCTATTTCTTCATGCTTATCAATTGACCATGGTATTGTCCCGTTTTTTGTTTGAAGATTTACTGAAAAATTAATTGCTAATTCAATTGTTGGCCAAACTTTTTCTAAAAAATCTTTATCTTTAGAAATTTTGTAAAAATGTAAAGCTGCTACTGATATATATGGTCCAAAATGAGTTGGTTTATTTTTTTCAATTGGAGTATCGTTTTTATATTTTGCGTACCAACTGCCATCTATATTTTGATTTCTTATGAGCCAATTAAATGCTCTCTTTGAGGCCTCATATTCATTTGAAAAATTTAATCCCATTATTGACTCAATATGATCCCAAGGATCATGCGAGCCATCTTCGTTAGATGGTATTGCGCCAGATTCGTGCTGAATATTTTTTATGTATTTACCGAGGTTTCTAAAAAATGTGATCTCCAGGTCTTTTGAAGAATATATTCTTTTTGGATGATGCATTTTTACATCTTTTCAAAATACATCGAAAAGCTTTTACCCATGATCGGATTCATTAATTTATCAACACTATCAATGATTTTAGGTTTTTTAAGAATATGTCTTTCAAGAATTTTCTTATATGCTCTTACAATTAAATTTGTATCTTGTGAATTCCAAAACAAACACCTCAACCACCAATATGGACTATGAATCGAATGAAATTTTTCAGATGAGAGAAATTTAAATCCACATTCCTCAATTTCATTAATAAGCTCTCTTTGATTAAAAATTCTTAAGTGTCCTCCAGGCTGATTTTGATAGTCCTTAGATAAATACCAACAAATCTTTTCAGGCCAAGAAGCAGGAACACTTGCGTAGAATTTTCCTCCTGGCTTTAAAACTCTATTTATTTCTATAACTGCATCATTATATTCATGAAGATGTTCTAAAACTTCTGAACATACTATTAGATCAAAAGTATTATCTGAAAAAGGCAGTGAGTATGCTGATCCTTTCATAAATTCAGCACCTGCATCAGATATAGATTCAAAATATGCATAGCCTTCTTCGGCTTTTTGAAGAGAATCATTATCCATATCCAGACCAATACATTTCATCATTGGAAATTCCTGCATTACTCCGAATATGTGTCTGCCTTCGCCACAGCCGACGTCAAGCATCGATCCCTCTTTATTTAAGTCATATTTTTTAAAATTAAAAGTTAGCATTATTAAATTCTTCTATAGTTTTGGAGATAATTTTCTCATACTCTTCTGTAATCTTAATCCAGTTAAAATTTTTAATTACATGCTCCCTACCCTTACGAGCAACTTCAATATGTTTAGGATAATCTAAAAATATCTCCTTAACACTATTAAAGATCATTTCTTCAT
>JGI24820J26691_1000196_pt1 | contig 17173 bp, 12 predicted proteins | sample METZYME_5_50m_FD_26691 | JGI IMG/M metagenome (IMG submission 26691) | reverse complement strand
TTTGTTATTTGTTGTTTCATAGTCCAAATTATAACTTAAAAAGACTAAGTTTTTATTTTTATTAATTATTAAAAGTTTATTATTAAAAATTAGATTTCTTGTTTGAAAAATATTTTCAGCATCTTCAAAATTTACATTTAGCTTAGATCTTTCTTTAAATTCCTCATCACCTGAGATAAAATTGATCAATGATGCATCATTCAATCCACCATTTTCTTTCTTTTCAAGCTTCTGGCTTATAAAAAACAACTTAGAATCAAGATTTTCATTTACAAATGAAAATCCGAATCTGAAATGTTTTGATCCTGAAAGACTATTTTGATATTTACCTAAACTTCTTAACGCTTTAAATGCCAATAAAAAATTCGTATTTCTATTAATATTTGAAGTAAATAAAGCGTCTGTTAGCTGACCTTGAGAAAAAACTGATTTAAAAAACAATTCAGTTACTGGATATGCAACATCATAAAATTTGTAATCATTTTTACCTATCAATAAAGGTTGATTTGCTGTATAACCTATTGTTGAGAAATTATTTTTTTTAGGGTTAAAACTCAAATTATTATAAACCTGACCAACATTATTGAATTTTAAGAGCTCTAAATTGTCTTTTTTTCTGTAATTAAATTTATAATATTTTTTTATTGTTAATGATGTATCTAAAAGAACTGTATCATTACTTATTCCAAAATATTTTAATTTATTAATATCAAACTTGAAGTTATCAATTGACATACTATCTTTTACTTTATTAAAAAAGCCACCAGTTGGATTGTTATTTCTAATCGGATTGTCTTGAGATAAATTAGTGTAACAATTTAAAAAGCAGAATAATAAAATTAAATATCTCATTATTATTAATAAAGTTATAGATTTAAAATAATTAATCTATTAATTTGAGTCTTTATGTTAAAAGTCTTTGATAACAAAATTTTTGTTTGTGGGATTGATGAGGCTGGTAGAGGTTGTTTGGCTGGTCCAGTCACTGCAGCTGCTGTTGTGCTTCCAAAAAAATATAAAAATTCATTTATAAAGGATTCAAAAAAGTTAAATAAAAGTGATAGGCTTGATTTGTTTAATGAAATTATTGAATGCTCATTAGATTATGCAATAATTGATATATCTCCTAAAATAATTGATTCTATTAACATTCTAGAATCTACATTCTTAGCAATGAATAATGCAATATCCAAAATCCATAATAAAATTGATTATACCATTATTGATGGAAATAAGTTTAAAACTGAAAAAAAAATAAAATATAAGTGTATAGTGAAGGGTGATAATATTTATCAAAGTATTGCAGCAGCATCTATACTAGCAAAAGTACACAGGGATAAAATTATGGAAGATCTACATTTAAATTTTCCAAAATATGACTGGATTAACAATAAAGGTTATGGAACTTCAAAGCACAGACTAGCCATAAGAAATTATGGAATAACTAAACACCATAGAAAAAGTTTTAATCTAGTTGAAAAACAATTAAAAATTAAAATTTGATTTTTTATTTTTGTATTTAAAGATTTGAAAAGGCTTGCAATTTTATTGTTTATTTTTTTTTCATGCACTAATGTTGATGAACAATCCTTAATCATCGATAAAATTCCTGATAACCCTTTATTGGTTTTAAGCATTGACAATGTCAATGATATTGACTATGAGACAATTAACTTTATATCAAATTCTATTGACCTAGATTTAGACGATATTAATTTATTGAATCCATCTGACGAACTAACTTATAGCTTTCATAAAAGTGGAAAAAACAAAATAAACGGAATTATTATTCAAAAATCACAAGATTTAAATATTGACAAAAAATTTATTGTCGACACTATAAATTACAGTGGGTTAAAAATATTTAAACAGAAAGATTTTTACATTTCTAAAATAGATCAGTATTTATTGATCTCTAATGATAAACTACTCATCGAAAATGTATTGAGAGGGGCTACGTTCAATAAAAATCAGAATTTCATAGAATTTAAAAAACTTCATTTGTCAAAGACGAAAAACATATCACTAAATGTTTCAGAAAACTATAAAAAAGTAAAATTTAATAGAAATGATGAAAATATATCCAAGTATTCTAATTGGATACAGTACGAATTTGATTTAGAAAATGATGATATAAATATTTTAGGTATATCAGAGAGAGACAAAGAAAATAGAAAAATCAATATTCTTCAAAGTTTAAATAAATCAAAATCTGAGATTTTAAATATAATTCCCAANAATTTTACTTTTTTTAAAAGAATGAGTTTTAACAAAAATGTAATTGACAATAACTATAANACCTTTATCAACAACGAAAATNTCCAAGAAAAAAAATTGGATTCANTTTTTTTNGAGGTTAAAGAAATTGGAGAGGTGAATATTAATGGTGAGTCTATTCTNATTTTTGATTATGANAATTTTAACATAGAAGACTANCTAAAATCATTTAATCAACTAACAAAATATAGAGGNCAAACAATATATAGTGGAAGTAATTTAAATCTTTCGGAGTTTGATGTCCTTGATTTTAAAATCTCTAAAAGTTTTGATTATGTAACTAAGATTAATAACTTTTTAATACTTTCAAATGATNTNAACGTTATACAAAATCTCATTTTAAATTATAACAACAGATCTCTAATATCACAGGATGAAAATTTTATAAAATTTTTAGAATTTATTCCTAACAAAACAACATATTTTGAAATAGTCAATAATANCGATGATGAGGACAATAAAGGTTTTCCTTTCTGGTTTTCCAATTACGAACTTAAAGGTAATAGCAACTTTAAATCTCTTTACACAACTCCAAGTTTTGATTTAAAGAAAAATAAAAATTTGAATTTAAAATTTTCAAAAAAATTAAAAAATGAAATTATNNTAAATCCAACATTTATAAATAATTATAAATCAGGTGAAAAAAACATTATTTTCCAAGATTCAAATTTAAATTTGATACTTCTAGGGTTAAATCAGGAAATAGTTTTTGAAAAGAAATTGGACTCTAAAGTAATTAGTGAAATATATCAGGTTGATATATATAAAAACAATAGATTGCAATTTGTATTTCTCACAGAAAAAGAATTTATAGTATTGGATATTAAAGGAAATTATGTTAAAAAAATTANTTTAAAAAAATCTCAGTCGAACAAGTACTTGTCTGTTTTTGACTATGATAAAAATCGTAATTANAGGTTCGTAATTCAGAATGGTAATGCTATCAAAATGTTNGACTCAAAATTCAATAATGTAAGAGGTTTTAAAAGAACTAAATTAAAATCCGAAATTGAACAAAAAATTAAACATATAAGAATATCAAACAAGGATTATTTAGTATTAGTTGGAAAAGATGGAGTTCCTTTAATTTTGGATAGAAGAGGAAACATTAGAATTAAACTGCCAAAAAATTTAATTGTTGACCAGAATAATTTCTATGCTAATTCAAATTCATTTGTGACAATAAATAATTTAAATCAACTAATAAGAGTTGAATTAAACGGAAAAGTTTCATCTAAACAGTTGCCGGATGAAAAACACCTAATTTATGCTGATGAGAAAAATTTGTTTATTCATTCTAATGGAAGAATATTAATAAATAACAACGAGTTTAAAATTCCATATGGTAACTTTGGGGGTTTAAATATTCTTGGTAAAAAAGATAAAACTTACTTTCATTTAAGAGATAAAGATAATAGTCAATCTTATCTTTTTAATAAAATTGGAAAATTACCAAGCTTTCCCATTTTTTCAGCATCTGATCTTGATGTTGCTGTCGGAGTTAATCAAGATTTTATAACAACTAAGGGAGATGAAGACGAAGTACTACTTTATACAATTAATTAGAATTTATAGTTGCATTAAATTGTTTTAAAAAGTTTTCAATAAATACTTTTTGAACAAGTTCAATATCAATTTTTTTATTTAGCTCATTAGAGATTGATGTTACTCCTTTATTACTAATTCCGCAAGGAATTATTCCATCAAAATATGAAAGGTCAGTATTAANATTTAAAGCTAAGCCATGCATTGTAACCCATCTGCTTACCTTAATTCCCATTGCACAGATTTTTCTTTCTTTAATATTTCCAACATCTAGCCATACACCTGTTTCCTCTGAGTTGCCAGATGCATTAATTCCAAAAAAACTGAGAGTATTAATTATTATATCCTCTAAATCTCTTAGATATTTATGAATATCGGTGTAAAAATTTTCCATATCTAATATTGGGTAGCAAACCATCTGGCCAGGACCGTGATATGTAATATCACCTCCTCTATTTGTTTTATGAAAGTCAATTCCTTTTTTTTCAAGCATTGTCTTATCAAAAAGCAGGTTACTATTATCACCACTATTTCCCAAAGTATACACATGGTTGTGTTCAACAAATAATAAATAATTTGGAGTTTTTTGCTTGATTTTATTATTCCTATTATTCAATTTTATTTGAATAATTTCATTTTGAATTTTTTTTTGATATTCATAACATTCGTTATAATTAATGAAACCGAGATTTTTTACTATTATATTTTTTGTTTTGGACAACGAATTCAAATTTTATATAAAATTAAAAAACATAAACGTTAAATAAGTCTTATATTATTATATTTGATAAAAATGTCAAACCTTTCTGAACAAGAGCTAATTAGAAGAGAAAAGCTCAAAAAAATTAGAGAGCTGGGTATAGAGCCCTATCCTGCTGACTTATTCAAAATTTCTAGTAATTCAAAATCAATTAAGTCCAACTTTAAAGAAGGTAGTAAAGTAATAGTAGCTGGTAGATTAATGTCCAGAAGAATTCAAGGTAATGCCAGCTTTGCTGAATTGCAAGATAGTTCAGGAAGAATTCAAGTATACTTTAATAGAGACGAAATCTGCACAAGTGAAGATAAATCTAAATACAATGAATTATATAAAAGACTATTAGATATTGGAGATATAATTGGAATAGAGGGTGAATTATTCAAAACTAAGGTTGGGGAAAAAACAATAATGGTTAAAGATTTTAAATTGCTATCAAAATCATTAAAGCCACTTCCTCTCCCAAAGACTGATGCTGAAGGCAATGTATATGATGAATTTACTTCACCAGAACTCAGATATAGACAGAGATACGTGGACTTAATAGTTAATAAAAATGTAAAGGATACATTTATAAAAAGGTCTAAAATTATTTCATCCATTAGAAAATCTCTTGAAAATGAGGAGTTTATTGAGGTTGAGACACCAATTCTTCAACCAATTCCAGGAGGTGCTGCAGCAAAACCATTTATTACTCACCACAACTCTTTAAATATTCCATTATATATGAGAATCGCTAATGAGTTATATTTAAAAAGACTTATTGTTGGTGGTTTTAATGGAGTTTTTGAGTTTGCAAAAGATTTTAGAAATGAAGGAATGGATAGAACACATAATCCTGAATTTACCAATCTTGAATTCTATGTAGCATATAAAGATTACAATTGGATGATGAGTTTTACAGAAAAACTATTAGAAAATGTTGCAATTGATTGTAATGGAAAATCTACTGTTGAGTATGGAGATAAACAAATTGAATTTAAAGGTCCTTACAAAAAAATAGGTATAATTGATGCAATAAAAGAAGAAACTGGAATAGATGCGTTATCACTAAATGAGAGTGAATTAAGAGTTGCTGCAAAAGAAATTGGTATTGAAATAGATGATACTATGGGAAAAGGGAAAATAATTGATGAAATTTTTGGTGAAAAATGTGAATCAAAGTTCATACAACCGACTTTTATTATTGATTATCCAAAGGAAATGAGCCCACTAACCAAGCAACATAGGGATAATCCACTGTTAACTGAAAGATTTGAACTTCTAATAAATGGTAGTGAAATTGCAAATGCCTATTCTGAATTAAATGATCCAATTGATCAACTTGAAAGATTTGAGGACCAACTAAAGCTATCAGAAAAGGGAGATGAAGAAGCAATGTTTATTGATTATGACTTTGTAAGATCTCTTGAATATGGCATGCCTCCAACATCGGGAATAGGAATCGGAATTGATAGATTAGTTATGCTTCTAACTAACCATAAATCCATTCAAGAAGTTATATTTTTTCCTCAAATGAAACCCGAGAATGAATTAAAAGTAGATTTAAATCAAGATGAGAAATTAATCTACGACAAGGTTAAAGAATTAAAGAAAACTGATCTACCTTCCTTGAAGGAATATTCAGGTTTAAGTAATAAAAAATGGGACAAAAGCATAAAACTACTCACAAAAAATAACTTAGTCAAAGTCTCAAAAGACGATCAGGGTCTATTCGTAGAGATCGTTTAAACTATTTATTATTTTTTTTGTAATTTAAAATTTCACTTTTTCAACTAATATTATGAAGACTACTAAATATATTCTCACACTAGTTTTAGCTCTAATTTTATTTAGCCCTAATACGTATTCACAAAAAAAACCAGAAAAATCTGATAAGGACAAAAAAGAAAAAACCTATTCTGATATAATTACTGATAAGGCCATAACTGATGAAGGTTTATTTTATGTTCATAAGGTTGATGAAAAATACTATTATGAAATACACGATAGCTTACTTGATAGAGATATGTTGATGGTAACTAGGATAGCTAAAATGGCAAAAGAGATTCCCCTGGGAGCACACAAATTAAGCGAGCAAGTATTGAGTTGGCAAAAATTTGATAAAAATTTACTACTCAAAGAGCTTTCATTTTCAAATTATGCTTCAGATTCACTTCCNATAAAAGAGGCGGTATCTAATTCTAACTTTGAACCGATTATAGCTAGTTTTAAAATTGAAGTTGAAAATAAAGANAGGAACACGTATGTGATTGATGTTACAAATTTATACAAGAGTGATGTAAAATCATTTGGATATCCACAGTCNTACAGAAANANAAATAAGATTTCTAGTCTTGATACAAAATTATCATTTATTGAATCAATAAGAAGTTTTCCACTTAATATTGAGGCTAAACATATAAAAACCTACAAATCATCGGATGCAAAGAACGGTCAAATTTCAATGTTGCTTAATAACTCCATGATATTGCTACCTAAAAAACCAATGAAAAGGAGATATTTTGATGAAAGAGTTGGATGGTTCACAACAAGTCAAACTGACTATGGAATCGATAATCAAGAAGCCGAAACTGTTACTTATCTTGACAGATGGAGATTAGAAGTTAAAGATGAGGATATTGAAAAGTTTAAAAATGGTGAATTAGTTGAACCCAAAAAACCAATAGTATATTACATTGATAGAGCTACTCCAAAAAAATGGAGAAAATATTTAAAACAGGGAATTGAAGATTGGAATGCAGCTTTTGAGGAAGCTGGTTTTAAAAATGCTGTGATATGTAAAGATCCTCCAACCAAAGAAGAGGATCCGGATTGGAGTCCAGAAGATGTCAGATATTCTACAGTAAGATATTTAGCATCATCAACATTAAATGCTAATGGTCCTCATGTAAGTGATCCTAGGTCTGGTGAAATAATAGAATCAGATATTAACTGGTATCATAATGTGATGAAATTATTAAGAAATTGGTATTTTGTTCAAACATCAGCAGTTGATCCCGAAGCTAGAGGAGTTGAATTTAGAAATGAAGTTATGGGTGAATTAATAAGATTTGTATCATCTCATGAATTTGGACATACAATTGGACTTCCTCATAATATGGGTAGTAGTAGTGCCTATCCAGTTGATTCATTGAGATCTGCAACATTTACAAAAAAATATGGTACCTCTCCATCAATAATGGATTATGCAAGGTTTAATTATGTTGCTCAACCTGAAGATAAAGGGGTTGCTTTGATGCCGTCTGATTGGGAAACTCCAAATGTTGGAATTTATGATAGATACTCAGTCATGTGGGGATATAAACCTATCCTTGGTGTATCCGAGGAAGAAGAAAAGGAAATATTAAGAGGTTGGATTAGAGAAAAGGAAGATGATTTGACATATAGATTTGGACCAAGCGGAAGTATAGATCCTAGTTCCCAAACAGAGGATTTAGGTGATGATGCAATAAAGGCTAGCGAATATGGTATTAAAAATTTGAAAAGAATTCTACCTAAGCTTATAGAGTGGACAACTGAAGATGGTGAAACTTATGATGAAATGGAATATATCTATGGTCAGGTACTAGGACAATTTAGACGATATATGGGGCACGTTGCCACAAATATTGGTGGAGTTTACCAGTTTTATAAAACATCTGATCAAGATGGTGCTGTTTATACACATGTGGATAAAAATCATCAAAAAGCATGTGTAAACTTTTTAAATAAACACCTATTTGAAACTCCTTATTGGATGATTGATAAAAATATATTGAATAAAATAGAATATGCTGGAACAACAAATAGAATCAGATCTACACAATCTAGCTATTTAAATAGAGTTCTTGATTTTGGAAGAATGGCAAGAATGATTGAAAACGAAGCATTGAATGGAAACAACGCATATTCATTAAATGAAATGATGATTGATCTAAAAGATGGTATTTGGTCTGAATTGAAAAATAATAGATCAATTGATGTTTACAGAAGAAACCTGCAAAAAAGTTTTATTTCTAGGTTAGGATATATAATGAAAAATGAGCAGCCACCTACAAGGCCTGGATGGGGCTCATATATCACCACTATAAAAGTTGATGTTTCTGACATAAGATCAATAACTATGGGTACTCTTCTGGATTTAAAGAAAGATTTGAATAAAGCAGTAAAAAGATACTCAGATAAGGTTTTAAAAAGTCATTTAAATTATTGTATTGCAATGATTGATGATGCGATGAAAACAGGTTAGATTTTTAATTTTTGACCTATTGATAATTGATTATTTTTTAGATTATTATTTTTTTTAATCTCATCTATTGAAATATTGTATTTTTTTGAAAGAGAGTACAATGTATCTCCTTTTTTAACAGTATAATTTGCGTCATCTTTAACCTTTTTCTTTTTCTCCTTTTTGTTTTTAGATGATTGTTTTTTTGATCCGTCATACCTCCATAAGCTATAACGTTCAATTACACTAATTAACTTTTCTGGGTATTTAGGGTCAGTTGCGTAACCAGCTTTTGATAGACCCTTTGACCAACCAACATAATCTTTAATTGGCAATCTAAACAAAAATGAATATCTCCCTCTAGTAGTTAGAAATTCGGAGTGGTCTTTATAGCTTTCTAGAGGATTTTTATACTTTCTGAAACATTCATTTTTCTTGTCATCATCATGGTAAACCTTTTTTCCTCTCCACTCTTGATGACATTTNATTCCAAAATGATTATTGGATTTTAGAGCTAAATTACTAGCACCTGCTCCAGACTCAACAAGTCCNTGAGCCAAAATTATGCTTGCAGGAATTTTATATTTTCTCATTTGTTCAGTTGCAATACTAGAGTAAGTTTTTATGTACCATTTCTTACGCTCTTCACTTGACATATTTTTCAAAAATCTTTCAAGTTGAACAGATTTGTTTTTTTTGATAGCAGTTGATTTACTNACTTTTTTTACNGCCTTAAATGGAAATTTAATTATGCTGCAACTAGNAAAGGTTAACAAGAATATTAATGAAATAACTAGCTTATTTTTTAAAACGAGTTTCATTTAGATATATTAAAAATATTAATTACTTTCAAATAAATTAATGTTTAGGCATAGTTATTGTAATTTATTAAATATGAAAAGGTTGTTATTATTATTGTTTTTTTCTCTAATTATTGTTTCATGTTCTTCTGTAAAAGTTATTACAGATTTTGACTCATCTGCGAATTTTTCCAACTATACATCTTTTGCTTTTTCAAAATCTCAGATTAAAAAATTGGAAATCTCTGATTTAGATAAAAAAAGAATCTTAAGCTCTATTGAAAATCTCATGCAAAATAAAGGATATGTCAGTTCTAGCAATCCAGATTTAATAATCAATGTAGATACAAAATCAAGAGAAGACGTTTATATTAATCGATATAATGATTTTCCTTACTACGGATGGTATGGTCCAACAATATCAACAACTTACAAACCAAGCTCCAGGATTGTTGGTTTATTATATATTGACGTTATAGATGCAAAAACAGGTTCTTTGTTATGGCAGGGAAATGGATCTGGATCTCTTAGATCTAATAAATTAAGTAGAGATGAACTAATCAATAATTTTGTTACCAAGCTTTTAGAATCTTATCCTTCCAAAAACTTATAATATTTCTTTTAAAATATTTTTAATTGTTTCTTCAATATCACTTTTNAAAGGAGCAGATCCACTAGCATAGTGTTTTTGACCTCCTCCAGCGCCACCGACAGCTGAGCATATAGAGGAAATTATTTTAGCTGCATCAATTTTAATATTGTCATCCAATGTTTTTGAAACATTACAAATAATATTCAAGTTGTTAGAGTTCTTTGAATAAAAAATAATTATTGAATCTCTAATCTTATTAATTAAATCAAAGGATAAGGATCTCATTAGATCATTATCCATTTCAACTTTTTCAATCAATAGATTAGTCGCTTCAACTTTTTTAAACTTTTGTAAAAAGTGTTCAGAGTAAAACTGAGTCAATTTTTTTTGACTTTTCTTTAGTGTTTTAGATAATTCAGAATTCTCATTTTTCAAATTTCTTACGGAATCTACAGTTCCTTTATTNGAAGATAGAATTGATTTAAGCTGATTAATTTCATTATTTCTGTCAGATAAATAATTTATAGATTTTTTTCCAGAAATTGCCTCAATACGTCTAATACCTGAAGCAATTGAGCTCTCAGAAATAATTAAAAAATTTCTGATATTCATAGTATTTCTAACATGTGTTCCTCCACATAATTCATAGGAATCTCCGAACTTAATGGTCCTAACTGTTTTTCCATATTTTTCGCCGAATAATCCAATTGCACCATTATCAATAGCAGTATTATAATTCTCATTTCTATTCTCTTCAAGTTCAATTGAGTCATCAATTCTATTGTTTACATAAGTTTCGATTTCTTTTATTTGATCATCATCTATCTTTTTGAAATGTGAAAAATCAAATCTCAATCCTTCAGGTGTAACAGATGAACCTTTTTGTTCAACATGATTTCCTAAAACATTTCTGAGTGCTTGATGAAGTAAGTGTGTGGATGAATGGTTTGATGAGCATTCATTTCTTTTAAAAGAATCAACGGAAGCTTTAACATTACATGAAATATCAAAATCTGGTTTTTTTGAAAAGTGTAAAATCTTTCCATTTTCCTTCTTAGTATCAATAATTAGTAATTCATTATTATTTTCAAAAACTAACTTTCCTTTATCACCAGACTGACCACCTCCCTCAGGATAAAATGGTGTATTTTCTAAAACTAATTGACATATTTCTTGATCTTTAACCTTAACATATCTATACTGATTTACCCGCGTTTTTAAAGTTAAATTATCATATCCTGAAAAAGTATCAGATTGATTATCGTTTAAAATTACCCAATCAGATGTTACGGTTTGTGAGGATTTTTTTGACCTTGAACGTTGTTTCTCTAGTTCAGCTTCAAATTCATTTAAATTAAATGACATTTTATTTTCTTTCAAAATCAATGACGTCAGATCAGCTGGAAATCCATATGTATCAAATAATTCAAAGACATCTTTTCCAGATAGTTTTTTTGACTTAGAATTTTTAGTCATAACATCCAATCTCTCAATTCCAGATTGAAGAGTTCTTAAAAATGATTTCTCCTCCTCCAATATAATTGACTCTATAAGTTCTTGTTGCTTTTGAATCTCATTAAAATGATTGGCAAATTGCTTTGATAGAATTTTTACAAGTCTATAAATAAAGGGTTGAGACTGATTTAAAAATGTGTATCCATATCTAATAGCTCTCCTCAATATTCTTCTAATTACATATGATGATCCATTATTACCAGGTATTTGACCATCTGCTATGCAAAAAGAAACAGCCCTAACATGGTCAGCAATTACTCTAAATGCAACATCATCTTTAGAATCATTTCCATATTTAATTCCAGTAATTTTAGATATTTCTTCAATTAATGGCAAGAAAAGATCTGTATCGTAATTTGAATCTTTATTTTGAACAATTCTAGCTAATCTTTCAAACCCCATACCTGTATCTACGTGTTTGTCAGGTAATTCTTCTAGTTTGCCATTAGCCTTTCTATTATATTGAATAAATACCAAATTCCATAATTCAATAACCTCTGGGTGGTCTTTATTTACAAGGTCTTTACCTGGTATTTTATTTTTATCATCAGAAGATCTTAAATCAATATGTATTTCTGAACATGGACCACATGGTCCTGTATCGCCCATTTCCCAAAAGTTATCTTTTTTATCTCCAAGAACAATTTTTTCCTTATCAATTATTTCAGACCAAAAATTATATGCTTCTACATCTTTATCTAATTGATCTTCTTTATTACCTTCAAAAACTGTTACATATAAATCGTCTTTATTTAGTTTATAAACTTTAGTCAAAATTTCTAAACTCCAATTGATAATCTCTTTTTTAAAATAATCGCCAAAACTCCAATTACCCAGCATTTCAAACATGGTATGATGGTAGTGATCAGCACCAACTTCCTCTAAATCGTTATGTTTTCCTGAAACTCTTAAACATTTCTGAGAGTTAGCGACACGTTTTACTTTACTTGACTCATTACCTAAAAAGATGTTTTTGAACTGATTCATACCTGCATTGGTAAACATTAATGATGGATCGTTCTTTGCAACTATGGATGAAGATTGGATAAAGGAGTGACCTTTTTCCTCAAAAAACTTAATGAAATTAGATCTGATAAGGTTAGAATTCATTAAAATTTATCTTACAAATAGAATCTTTATATTTACAAAGTAAAAAATAAATAGTGACAACTTAAACAAAAGTCATTTTTTTATGAGTAAATCAAAATTTTATTATGATAAAAAATCTCTTTCATATAAAGAGATAAAATTATCTTCAAAAGAAAGGTTTTTAAATTTTTTATCATTTGTTTTAGCCTCTTCATTTTTTGGTTCAATTTGCCTACTTGTGCTATTGTATTCCCCATTAATTAATACACCTACAGAGTTAAGCCAAGCTAGGGAACTTAAAAATTATGAATTACAATTTGATTTACTAACCAAAAAACTTTCACAACTTGAAAATGTTTTAGAAAATATTGAAGAAAGAGATAATAACATCTACAGAGTTCTATTTGAAGCTAATCCAATTGATGAAGATATAAGAAAAGCTGGTTTTGGCGGAATAAATAGATATGCTGATTTGGAGGGTTTTGAAAATTCTGATCTTGTAATTGAAACAACGAAAAAAATTGATGTTTTAACCAAACAGTTAGTAATTCAATCTAAATCACTAGATGATATTGAAAAATTAGTTAAAGACAAAGAGAAAATGTTAGCTGCCATCCCTTCGATTCAACCTATTAAAAATAATGATTTAACCAGGATTGCATCTGGTTTTGGGATGAGAACAGATCCTTTTGATAAGTCTAGAAAGATGCATAAGGGAATGGATTTTTCTGCACCAAGAAACACACCAGTATATGCGGCTAGTAATGGTATAATAGTTAGAGCAGATAGTCGCTCCACGGGATACGGAAAGCATATAAGGATTGATCATGGATATGGTTTCGTTACTCTTTACGCCCACCTAAACTCCTATAACGTAAAAAGAGGCCAAACCGTCAAAAAAGGTGATATTATTGGTTTTGTCGGAAATACAGGAAGATCCAAAGGCCTTCATTTACATTACGAAGTAATAAAGGATGGTAGGAGTGTAAATCCTGTAAATTATTTCTATGGAAATTTAACACCTGAAGAATTTGATGAAGTTTTAAGAATTTCGGTACAAGAAAATCAATCTTTAGATTAGATATGGAAATTAATCTTCCAGAGAAGTTGTATTACAATATAGGAGAGATTTCGAAGGCTTTTAATATTAAACCATCTCTTTTAAGATTTTGGGAGAAAGAATTTGAAATTTTAAATCCAAAAAAAAGCTCTAAGGGTACACGAAAATACAGCTCTGTTGATTTAAAAAACATCAAATTAATTTACGATTTAGTTAAAATTAAAGGTTTTAAAATTGAGGGTGCCAAGAAAAAACTCGAATCAAGTAAAGATGTTGTTCAAGTCGTAAAAAAGTTGGAGAAAATAAAGCAGAAGTTAATCAGCATTGAGAAAGAGCTTTAATTATTTTTTTCTACTGTAAATATTAATAGGACTGCCTGTAAAGTTGTACAAATCTCTGATTTTATTTTCCAAAAATCTCTTATAGGGTTCCTTCATATATTGTGGAAGGCTGGAGGTAAAAACAAATTGTGGATAGTGTGAAGGAATTTGACTGCAATATTTAATTTTTACAAATTTTCCTTTGTTTGAAGGTGGAGGATTTCTCTCAATTATTGGTAATAAATCACTATTTAGTTTACTTGTTTTTACTTTTCTTCTTCGATTGTTATATGTCTCAATGGCAAATTTTAAAGATTTTAAGATTCTTTGTTTTTTTATGCANGAAATAAAAACAATATGAATATCTGTAAATGGTTTAATTTCTTCTCTTATCTTTTTTTCAAATTNAATTGTAGACTTATTTTCTCCACNAATTAAATCCCATTTATTAACCAATATNACAATTCCTTTATTTCTTCGGTGAGCTAACCANAAAATATTTTTTATTTGAGTATCAAAGCTTCTTGTGGCATCCATTATTAATAAACAAACATCACTATTTTCAATAGCCTTAATTGATCTAACTACAGAATAAAATTCTAGATCATTATTAATTTTTGATTTTTTTCTGATTCCAGCTGTATCAATTAATTTGAATTCTAAATCAAACTTATTATAATAAGTATCAATACTGTCCCTTGTTGTGCCAGGTTCATCCTTTACAATATTTCTATCTTCACCTATCAAGGTATTTATGAAAGTTGATTTACCAGCATTAGGTCTGCCGACAACTGCAAATGATGGTATCTCCTCTTTTTCTTTTTCTTTTTCTTTTTCAAAATCGTGCACCAATTCATCCAATAAATCACCTGTTCCACTTCCGTTTATTGCAGAAATACCAAAAACCTTTTCAAAACCAAGTTTAAAAAATTCTAGTGAGTCATTGATCATTGTTGTTTTGTCTACCTTATTAACTGCTATTATTACAGTTTTATCCGTTTTATGTAATAGTTTACTTATGTCCTTGTCTAATGAGGTAATTCCATCATTAACGTCTACTACAAAAATTACTTTGTCACATTCATCAAGAGCAATCATGACTTGATTATCAATTTCTTTCTCATAACTATCATCTCCACCAATTACATAACCACCAGTATCTATTAAAGTAAAAACCTTTCCATTCCAGTCTGACAAAGAATAGTGTCTATCTCTAGTAACACCACTTTCCGAATCGACAATAGCATCGTTACTTTTTATAAGCCTATTGAAAAGTGTCGATTTTCCAACATTTGGTCTTCCTACTATGGCGACAATTTTATTCATTTAATTATATCCTAACTTTTTTAGTTGATTACTATTTTTCCTCCAGTCCTTAATGACTTTTACATTTAATTCTAGAAAAACTTTTTTATTGAAAAATATCTCAAGATCTTTTCTTGATTCTGTGCCAACTTTTTTTATTGATTGTCCTCTGTTGCCTATTATAATTCCTTTCTGAGAATCCCTTTCAACAATAATCAATGAAGAAATTTTTAGAATCTTATTTTTTATTTTAAAACTTTCAGTTATAACCTCTGTGGCGTAAGGAATTTCTTGACTGTAGATTTTAAATATTTTTTCTCTGATAATTTCATTTACAAAAAATCTTTCACTTTTATCAGTCCAAGTCTCATCTGGAAAGTATTTGGGTCCAGCTGGTAATAGATCGATTAACCTTTCTTTTAAATTTTGGATATTAAAATTTTCTTTAGCAGAAATTAGCCAAATTTCAATATCATTTAATGCAGTTTTCCAAAATTCACTTTCTTCCTCGATAGTACTCTGATCTACTTTATCAACTTTATTTAAAATCAATAATACAGGGACTTTTGAGTCTTTTATTTTTTCAACAAGTTTATTCTCTCTATTATTTTTTAATCCTAACTCAATAACAAGTAAAATTATATCTGCATCTTTAAAAGAATCGATGATTTTTTTATTCATGTATTCATGAATCTTGTTTTTTGGGAGGGTAAATCCAGGTGTGTCAGAGATAATTGCTTGAAAATTATCTCCATTAATTATACCAAAGGCTCTATGTCTTGTAGTTTGAGCCTTTGATGTTACAATAGAAAAATTTTCACCTAATAATCTATTTATTAAAGATGATTTACCTGCATTTGGTAATCCAATGATATTTATAAAACCAGATTTATACACGCCACAAATTTAAGTTCTTAAGGGTAATACCCAATAATTTTTGTTATAAAATCAAAAAATTGTAAATTCGGTCTCCATTTCGCGGGATAGAGCAGTAGGTAGCTCGTCGGGCTCATAACCCGAAGGTCGCAGGTTCGAGTCCTGCTCCCGCTACTACACAATACGGATCGGTATTCCTACCTGTCCGTTTTTTATTTCTACTATCATTACAACTGTAGATGAATTAATCCAAATATTGGGTTGAGGGTTGAGGTTCGATATGTTCTCTCTCCAGGGTCTAGATGTTCGACTTTTTGTTATTTTTAAATAATTATTTTTACTATGCTGAATATTTGTGAATAAATATTTAACTAATATGAAAACATTTTTAAATCTTTCGATTTTAGCGTTTTTACTTCTACTTTTAAATCAATGTCAAAAAAGACCTAATTCAGTACTCGAAAATAAGTGGAGTGAGGATAGAGCTTGGCAATGGAAAAAGGAGTATGGATGGATGGTAGGCACAAACTTCAATCCAAGCACATCCATAAATCAATTAGAATTTTGGCAGGAGGATACCTTTGATTTGGAAACAATTGAAAGAGAATTAGAATGGAGTGCGGAATTGGGGATGAATTTACACCGTGTATATCTTCATAATTTACTCTGGGATCAAGATTCTTTAGGCTTTTTAAAACGAATTGAAAATTATTTAAAAATATCGGAAAGTTATAGGATTAAAACACTTTTGGTATTACTTGATGATGTTTGGCACCCTGTTCCCAAATTAGGGAAACAACCAGAACCTATACCTTATGTGCATAATT